>Ga0326727_10003165_pt1 | contig 53546 bp, 41 predicted proteins | sample MB2enrmetagenome_FD_207643 | JGI IMG/M metagenome (GOLD analysis project Ga0326727, IMG submission 207643) | Lab enriched peat soil microbial communities from McLean, Ithaca, NY, United States - MB29MY | ecosystem: Environmental > Terrestrial > Soil > Wetlands > Peat | place: USA: New York...
AAAACGGCACCTTCATCATCAACGGCACGGAGCGCGTCATTGTTTCGCAGTTGCACCGCTCGCCGGGCGTGTTTTTTGAAACGGCCAGCAACCGCACCTACTTCCTCGGCAAGATCATCCCCTACCGCGGCTCGTGGGTCGAGTTCGAGTACGACCAGAAGAACATTCTGTATGTCCGTATCGATCGCAAGCGCAAGTTCCTGGGAACAATTTTCCTGCGCGCCCTCGGATTGCGCACGGATGAGGAAATTCTCCGCACGTTCTACACCGTCGATCGTCTTTTGCTGAAGGACAAAAAGTTGTTCTGGACGATTGAACCGGGTACGGAACGTCCGACGAACCTGCTCGGGATGAAGCTCACGCACAGCGTCAAGAACAAGGCTGGCGAAGAGATCGGCCACTCCGGACGCAAGGTGACCGCCAGCATCCTGAAGAATTTCCACGCCAATCAGATCAGCGAAGTCGAAATCGATCTGAGCGATCTGGAAGGTGCCTACACGGCCGCCGATGTGGTTGACACCAACACCGGTGAAGTGCTGCTGGAGGCCAACAACGAGCTGACGGCCGATAAGCTGGCGAAGATGATGGACGCCGGGGTCGCTGAGATTCACCTGTTCTTCCCCGAGCGCGACGACGTGGGCACGGTTATCAGCAGTACGCTGCGCCGCGATTCCGTGAAGACTCCGCAGGAAGCGCTGATTGAAATCTACCGCAAGCTGCGTCCTGGCGATCCGCCGACTCTGGACACCGCGACCGCGCTCTTCCACGGCATGTTCTTCGACGCCCGGAAGTACGATTTCTCGGCCGTGGGACGCTTGAAGTTCAACATCAAGCTGTTTGACGACGAAGACGCGACCGACCGCAAGATTCGCACCTTGGAGCCGGACGATTTCTACGCCACCATCCGCTATCTGCTGAAGCTGCGCAAGAACATCGGCTCGGTGGACGACATCGATCATCTCGGCAACCGCCGCGTACGCGCGGTCGGCGAGTTGATGGAGAACCAGTTCCGCATTGGACTGGTCCGCATGGAGCGCGCCATCAAGGAAAAGATGAGCGTGTACCAGGAGATGTCGACGGCGATGCCGCATGACCTGGTGAACGCCAAGCCGGTGATGGCCGCCATCCGCGAGTTCTTCGGTTCCTCGCAGCTCTCGCAGTTCATGGATCAGACAAACCCCTTGTCGGAGATCACGCACAAGCGTCGTCTTTCGGCTCTTGGACCAGGTGGTTTGTCACGGGAGCGCGCGGGCTTTGAAGTTCGTGACGTTCACCCCACGCACTACGGCCGCATCTGCCCGATTGAGACGCCGGAAGGCCCGAACATTGGTCTGATTTCGTCGCTCAGTTGCTATGCGCGAATCAACGATTACGGCTTCATCGAATCGCCGTACCGCAAGGTGAAGGATGGCCGCGTGCTCGATCACGTGACCGTGCTCAACGCCGGTGACAGCCATTACAAGGTTGGCGATCATCTCGATAAGGATGACCTGATCAAGGTGAACGCCGAGCTGAAGGCGCACAACAAGAAGGTCATTGATCACGAGCCGTTCTCCTTCTACCTCTCCGCGTGGGAGGAAGATAAGTGGGTCATCGCGCAGGCCAACGCCGAGCTCGATGAACGCGGCAACATCGTCACCGAGCTGGTGAACGCCCGCAAGGCCGGCAACTTTGTTCTGGTCAGCCGCAATGAAGTGGACTACATCGACGTCAGCCCGAAGCAGCTTGTTTCGGTGGCCGCGTCGCTGGTGCCCTTCCTGGAGCACGATGACGCGAACCGCGCCCTGATGGGTGCCAACATGCAGCGCCAGTCGGTTCCTCTGCTGCGCGCTCAGGCTCCCATTGTCGGTACCGGCATGGAAGGCGTTACCGCGCGCGACTCCGGCGCGGTGATTCTTGCCCGCCGCTCCGGCATCATCGATTCGGTGGACTCCGAGCGCATTATCGTGCGCGTCGAAGGCGAGCATCATCCGATGCAGCTTTCGCGCGAGGTGGGCAGCGACATTTATCAGCTCACCAAGTTCAAGCGCTCCAACCAGAACACTTGCATCAATCAGCGCCCGATCGTGAAAAAGGGCGACCGCGTGTTCAAGGGGCAGGTGATTGCCGACGGTCCTTGCACGGACAACGGCGAGCTGGCGCTGGGACGCAACGTGCTGGTGGCCTTCATGCCCTGGCGCGGCTACAACTTTGAGGACGCAATCCTGGTCTCGGAAAAGATGGTGAAGGAGGATTACTACACCTCCGTCCACATCGAGGAGTTCGAGATTGAAGCGCGCGACACCAAGCTGGGGCCGGAAGAAGTAACCCGCGACATCCCCAACGTCAGTGAAAGCGCACTGCGCGATCTGGACGAGAGCGGCATTATCCGCATCGGCGCCGGAGTCAAGGCCGGTGACATTCTGGTCGGCAAGGTTACGCCCAAGGGCGAGACCCAGCTTACGCCGGAAGAAAAGCTGTTGCGCGCAATCTTCGGCGAAAAGGCCGGCGATGTTCGCGATGCTTCACTAACCTGCCCTCCGGGTATCGAAGGCACCGTAGTCGACGTGAAAATCTTCTCGCGCAAGGGTCAGGAAAAGGACGAGCGCGCCAAGGTGATCGAGTCGATGCAGGTGGCGCGTCTGGAAAAGAATCTTTCGGATGAAATCCGAATTCTTACCGACGAGCGGCTGAAGCGTTTGGATGGACTGTTGGGCGGTAAGGTGGTGCAGGCTGATCTGCACGACGAGCGCACCAACAAGCGCCTTCTGACCAAGGACGTAGTGCTCGACCGGGAGACCATCGAGCGCATCTCGACCCGTAATCTGAAGCGCATCAAGCTGAACGACAAGGACCCGCGCGTCAACGAGCAGATTGATGAAATCGAAGAGATGACCTCGCGCCAGATTGACGTTCTGCGCAAGATCATCCGCGAAAAAATCGAGAAGCTGCAAAAGGGCGATGAACTGCCTCCGGGCGTCATCAAGCTGGTCAAGGTCTATGTGGCGATGAAGCGCAAGCTTTCGGTCGGCGACAAAATGGCCGGACGCCACGGCAACAAGGGCGTGATTGCGCGCATTCTGCCGGAAGAGGATATGCCGTACCTCGAAGACGGAACCCCGATGGAGATCGTTCTCAATCCGCTCGGCGTGCCTTCCCGTATGAACGTCGGCCAGATCCTGGAGACGCACCTGGGCTGGGCTGGAGCTGAGATCGGCAAGAAGCTCACCGAACTCATGGTGGCGTATGGCAATGGCGCGGAGGAAGCCCGTAGGTCGATTCGCGAGCTCTTCGCCGGCATGCCCTTCCTGCCTGATTTCGATGGCATCGGCGATGACAAGCTGATCAAAATCGCGCACGACATGGCAGAACGCTGCTACTTCGCCTCACCGGTTTTCGACGGATCGAAGGAGTCGGAAATCAAAGCGCTGCTGGAGCGTGCGGATCTGCCCACCTCGGGCAAGACGACTCTCTACGACGGCATGACTGGAGAACGCTTCGAGCAGCCGGTCACGGTCGGATACATCTACATGCTCAAGTTGTCTCACCTGGTCGATGACAAGATCCACGCGCGCTCCATCGGACCGTACTCGCTGATCACCCAGCAGCCGCTGGGCGGCAAGGCACAGTTCGGCGGCCAGCGCTTTGGAGAAATGGAAGTCTGGGCGCTGGAAGCCTACGGCGCGGCTTACATTCTGCAGGAGTTGTTGACCGCGAAGTCCGATGATGTCTATGGCCGCACCAAGATTTACGAGGCCATCGTCAAGGGTGAAGCGGCGATCGAGCCGGGCGTGCCGGAGTCGTTCAACGTGCTGATCCGCGAATTGCAGGCGCTCTGCCTTGATGTGGAACTCGTCAAGGTAAAGCCGCGCGTTCCGGTCGAGCCCGTTCCGGCGGCGGCCGACTAGCGGTTTGGACGGCGGCCGCCGATCGTCAGTCGGCGCCCGCCGCTCTCTCGCGCTCATGAGTTGAACCTGCAAGCTGCGCTTCCGGCAGCAGGCAGGAAGAAATTACGGTTCCACGCAGTTGGCTCTGACGGCCAACGGATGGGAACCGACGACCGGAAGCCGAAGGCGGCCGCGCAAGGCCGCAAGTCCTGGACGCTAACCGTAAGGTCCAGGTGAGGAGGCAATTTGTACCGCTCGAGCCCATTCGATCTCGGAAACAACATTGCGGATTTCGACGCCATCAAGATCCAGCTCGCTTCGCCGGAGAAGATTCGCAGCTGGTCGCACGGTGAAGTAACCAAGCCGGAGACGATCAACTACCGTACCTTCAAGCCGGAGCGCGACGGTCTGTTCTGCGCCCGTATCTTCGGGCCAGTCACTGACTGGGAGTGCCTCTGCGGCAAGTACAAGCGCATGAAGCATCGCGGCGTCATCTGCGACAAGTGCGGCGTGGAAGTTACGCTCAGCAAGGTGCGCCGTGAACGTCTCGGCCACATTGAACTGGCTTCCCCGTGCTCGCACGTGTGGTTCTTCAAGGGCCTGCCCAGCCGTATCGGGCACATCCTGGACATCTCTCTGCGCGATCTAGAGTCGGTGCTGTACTTCGAGGCCTACGTGGTCGTCGAGCCCGGCGAAGCTCCGGTCAAAGAGCGCGAGATCATCAAGGACGAAGTAAAGTTCCGCGAACTCGATCTGCAGTTCCGCGCCACCGGCTTCAAGGCCATGATGGGCGCCGAAGCCATCAAGGAGCTGCTCAAGCGCGTCGATGTGGAGACTGCCTCGGTGGAATTGCGCGAAAGAATGCGCACCGAGACCTCTCTCCAGAAGCGCCTGAAGTTTGCCAAGCGTCTCAAGGTGGTCGAGGCCTTCCGCAAGAGCGGCAACAAGCCGCAGTGGATGATTCTCGACGTAATCCCGGTCATTCCGCCGGAGCTGCGGCCTCTGGTTCCACTCGATGGCGGCCGCTTTGCGACCTCGGATCTGAACGATCTGTATCGCCGCGTCATCAACCGCAACAACCGCCTCAAGAAGCTGATGGACCTGCACGCCCCCGAAGTCATCGTGCGCAATGAAAAGCGCATGTTGCAGGAGGCGGTGGACGCGCTGTTTGACAATGGCCGCCGTGGCCGCGTGCTGCGCGGCGCCAACAACCGTCCGCTCAAGTCGCTCAGCGACACCCTCAAGGGCAAACAGGGGCGCTTCCGTCAGAACCTGCTCGGAAAGCGCGTCGACTACTCCGGACGTTCGGTGATCGTGGTCGGCCCGGACCTCAAGCTGCACCAGTGCGGCTTGCCCAAGAAGATGGCGCTCGAGCTGTTCAAGCCCTTCATCTACCACCGCCTGGAGCAGACCGGCCATTGCAGCACCATCAAGCAGGCCAAGGAGATGGTGGAGCAGCAGGAACCGATCGTATGGGACATCCTGGAAGAGGTCATCAAAGACCATCCGGTGATGTTGAACCGCGCTCCAACCCTTCACCGTCTGGGCATTCAGGCTTTTGAGCCGGTGCTGGTGGAAGGCAAGGCGATCAAGATTCACCCCTTGGTCTGCACCGCCTTCAACGCCGATTTCGATGGCGATCAGATGGCGGTTCACATTCCGCTGTCGCCGGAGGCGCAGGTGGAAGCCAGCGTCCTGATGCTGGCCTCGCACAACATTCTGTCGCCCGCCTCGGGCCAGCCGATCACCGTTCCTACCCAGGACATGGTGCTGGGCATCTACTACCTCACCAAGGCCAAGGTGGACGCCAAGGGCGAAGGCCGTGCCTTTGCCAACATTGAGGAAGTGTTGCTGGCGCGCGAAGCCGGCGAGGTTGAAACCCTGACCCCGATCCGCCTGCGCTACACCGGCGAAGTGGTCGATCTGACCACGGCCTACGACGATCAGGAGATCATTCACACCGAACCGGTGCAGCTCAACCGTCAGTTCATCAACACCACGGTGGGCCGCGCGATTCTGAATGACCGTCTGCGCGTTGCCGCCCCGGAGATGCCGTATATCAACGGCCTGCTGAAGAAGAAGGGCATCAGCCAACTGGTGAACTTCTGCTATCTGCGGTTCGGCCTTGAGACCACAGTCCGCATGTTGGACGAGGTCAAGACTCTCGGCTTCCAGTCGGCGACCCGCTCGGGCCTGTCCATCGGCATCGATGACATGGTCATCCCGGAATCGAAGAAGACCGTGGTAGGCGACGCGCAGAACCAGGTGATCGCCGTGCAGCGCCAGTACCTCGACGGTGCCATCACCCAGGGCGAACGCTATAACAAGGTTGTCGAAATCTGGTCCGGCATTACGGAAAAAGTGGCCGACGAGATGTTTGGCGACATGCAGAAGCGCGACAAGGCCGGCGTCATCAATCCGATTTACGTCATGGCCGACTCGGGTGCCCGCGGTTCCAAACAGCAGATCCGCCAGCTCTCCGGTATGCGCGGCCTGATGGCCAAGCCTTCCGGCGAAATCATCGAGACCCCGATTACGGCAAACTTCCGCGAAGGTCTCACCGTGCTGCAGTACTTCATCTCCACCCACGGCGCCCGTAAGGGCTTGGCCGATACGGCACTGAAGACCGCCGACTCGGGCTACCTCACCCGCCGCTTGGTGGACGTCTCGCAGGACGTGATCATCAGCGAGTACGACTGCGGTACTGCCGACGGCATCTATGTCGGCTCCATCGTGGAAGCCGGCGACGTCATCGAAGCCTTGCGCGACCGCATCGTGGGCCGCGTATCGCTTGAGAAGATCAAGGACTACGAAGGCAACGTAATCGTCGACATCAACCAGGAGATCACCGAGGACCTCGCGGTGAGCATCCAGGCTGCGGGCATCGAGCGCGTCAAGATCCGCTCCGTGCTTACCTGCGAATCCAAGCGCGGCGTCTGCGTCAAGTGCTACGGACGTAACCTCGCCTCGGGCCGTCTGGTCGAACTCGGCGAAGCGGTCGGCGTCATCGCCGCACAGTCCATCGGCGAGCCCGGAACCCAGCTCACCATGCGTACCTTCCACGTCGGCGGTACGGCATCGCGGGTTTCCGAACAGTCGCGCCAGGAAGCCAAGAACAACGGTACCGTGCGCTTCGTCAACCTGCAGACCGTGCGCAGCAAGGATGGCGGCCTGGTGGTGATGAACCGCAACGGCTCCATCGTGGTCTTGGGCGACAAGGGTCGTGAGAAGGAGCGCTACGCCGTAGTCTACGGCGCTCACCTCAGGGTGCAGGAAGGCGACGCGGTCAAGCTCGGACAGACTTTGCTTGAGTGGGACCCGTACACCTTCTCCATCATCACCGAAATCGGCGGCGCGGTTGCTTTCAAGGATCTGATTGAAGGCACCACACTGCAGGAAGAAGTGGATGAAGTCACCGGCCTCTCGCGTCATGTCGTGGTCGATTCCCCGGATGAAAAGCGCCAGCCGGCGTTGGTCATCAAGGGAGCCAAGGGCAACAAGCGTTACCTGATGCCCTCGCGCGCTCACCTCATGGTGCAGGATGGCGATGAAGTCTCCCCGGGCGATGTGCTCGCGAAGATTCCGCGCGAAACCACCAAGACCAAGGACATCACCGGTGGTCTGCCGCGTGTGGTCGAATTGTTTGAGGCCCGCAAGCCGCGCGAAACCGCCATCATCAGCGAGATCGATGGTGTGGTGAAGTTCGGTGAAGTTGCCAAGGGTCAGCGCAAGATCTATGTGGTCGCCGACGACGGTACCGAAAAGGAGTACTCGGTGCCTCGCGGTATCCACATCAACATGCAGGAAGGCGAACGCATCCGGGCTGGCGAACAGCTTATGGATGGACCGCTCAACCCGCATGACATTCTTGCCGTGCTGGGCGAAAAGGAGCTGCAGGCTTACCTGGTCAATGAGATTCAGGAAGTCTACCGTCTCCAGGGCGTGGCCATCAGCGACAAGCACATCGAAGTCATCGTGCGTCAGATGCTGCGCTGGGTGAAGATCGAGGACGTGGGAGACACGAACTTCCTGCTCGAACAGCAGATTGATAAGTTCCGCTTCCGCGAGGAGAACGAGCGCGTGATTACGCTTGGCGGCAAGCCTTGCACAGGCCGTGCGCTGCTGCTCGGAATCACCAAGGCATCGCTCTCCACCGACAGCTTCATCTCGGCGGCATCCTTCCAGGAGACCACCCGCGTGCTCACCGAGGCAGCCATCACCGGCTCCATGGACGGTCTGCGCGGTCTCAAGGAGAATGTCATCGTCGGCCGCCTGATCCCAGCCGGAACCGGCATGGAGTACTACCGCAACGTGCAACTGGCTCCCGAACTCGAAGCCGCTGCCGAAAACGTTCAAGAGGAGATCCGCAAGGAGCAGGAGGAGTTCGAACGCAATCTCGAACTCATGCGGACCGAAGGCGAGAACGAAGCGGAAGAACTCACCGCCGAAAACTAAACCCCGCGCCGCGAGGGTGCCCCATATTTGCCGCAGTTGGCAAATGTGGGATTGGCGCTCAACTACAATCAACGGGTCGCATCTTCGGATGCGGCCCTTCTTTCAATCGCCTTACGTTGAACCGCGGAGTTTTCTTGTGACCAGCTCAACTACATCCCCTGCGCTGCCCGCCGGAGTCACCCTCCGCGAGGCAACCGAGCGGGATATAGCCGCGATGATGGAGGTGGTAAACGCCGCCTTCGATGAAGAGTCGTTCTTTGTCAATCGTCCGCGTACCCACCAGGCGGAGCTTGCCGAGCACTTTCGCAGCGGACACTTCCTGTTAGCCCACCAGGGCGCGCTGCTGCTGGCCTCGGCATACTACGAAGTGCGCGGCGAGCGCGGCTACATGGGCATGCTCGCGGTGCGTCCTGGACATCAATGCTCCGGGCTGGGCCGCGCCATGATGCAGGCCGTCGAGGGGATTCTGCGCGATTCCGGTTGCCGGATCGCGGAACTTTCAGTGGTCGATCTGCGCACCAGACTGCTGCGGACTTACCTTAAACTCGGATACCGCGAAGCCGGTTTCGTAGAGCTGCCCGAGGAGCTTCGGCGGAAGCTCACCATGCCGGTGCAGTTGATCAAAATGGAGAAGCAGCTTTAGCCGTAGGGAATATATCGCTCGGGATTCCCGTTCGTTGCAGCGCAGCCGGGGCTGGTCAAGTACAATCACTTTGGTCAAACCTTTGCCGGAGAATGCAGGGACCGTGTCCTCAATGCTGCGATTCCTGAAATACATACAGATTGCGTTTCTGAGGACGCTGGAGCATGACCAGTTTGCCGTGGCGAAAGCTGCGGCGTACTCCGCGATTCTCACCTTATTTCCCGCTGTTCTTCTCATCGCGTCCATTCTTACGGCTTCGCACAGCACGCTTAGTTTTGTCCGGGAAATCTCTTTTGCCATCGGCGGAATCATGCCCTCCGGCACCGCGCCTTCGCTGCTTACATTTTTCGAGGGCCGCAAGCCCGCACCGGTTCGCATGATCGTCACCTCCTCGCTGATCACGCTCTGGACCGGCTCCGGCGTCATGATCTCCTGCATGGAAGGCTTCCGCCGTGCCTATCAGATGCCCAAGACGTGGAATCTCACCCAGGAGCGGCTGGTCTCGTTTCTGCTGGTCTTTATGGCCGGAATCCCCATGGCCTTTGCCAGCTTTCTATTGGCCTTCGGAAATCAGATTGAACACTGGCTGGCCTTCCACGCCAATCGCGACCTCGACCTCTACATCCTGGCGATGTGGACGATCGTGCGCTGGCTGATCGCCGTGGCCACAACCATTGCGGTGGTCGCGCTCATCTACCATCACGGTCTGCCACGCACCCAGCCCTGGCACAGGGTCGTGCCGGGTTCCGTGCTGGCCACCGGACTCTGGTTTGCCTCCACCACCATTTTCGGCTGGTACCTCCGCCATTATGCGGATTACGGAGTCATCTACGGTTCTGTCGGTACCGCCATCGCCTTACTCATCTGGCTCTACATCGTCTCCCTGGTGATCCTGATCGGAGCGGAGTTTAACGCATTGCGTTATCCGCGCTATCTGTTTGGAAGCTATTCCAAGCTTGAACCCGATGCCCCCAGCCGCGAACGGAATCCAGAGGGAATATGACAGAAGCCAGCCGCCGGACAGCAAGACCGAAGAAACCATCTACAACAAAGGACACCGAGCGATGAAAGAATCAATCCGTTCCATGGCGATCCTGAAAGCGCATCCCGGCCGGGAGCCGGAGTTGCTAACGTTTCTCCGCGAGTTTTACACCATGATGTACACCAAGCAGTACTCGCGCGATATGCTCTTCCGTGACTTGAAGCAGCCGGGCGTCTTGGTGAACATCCGCATCTGGCTCTCGGATGAAGCCCGCAACTCCGCCGTCCACGATCCGGATGTGCATCGCTTCTGGATGAAGTTGCCCGAGCTGGCAACCATTACCAATATCTACGAAGAACTGGAAGCGATCTTCTCCACCCAGGAAGGCGTCCTCGAGGAGGATCCCGAAGGCAGGCTCTAACGCGCTGCAACCGAACGCGCATCCACTCCGCGATTGCTCTTACGCTGACATCGGGCAATCCCCATACGCAATCCGATCATTGGGACGGTCGAGACTCAGGCGACCGGCGGAGCAGCACGCTGTTTTCATCGCCGTATAGCTGGGTCCACAATGGACTGCTCTTCAGTGACTTCGAGAGCTGACTCGTCGGCGGCATCAGCACATAGTCAACCTGATATTTGTCGAGCACAGCCTGGGGGTTTTGATTGGAAACGGCGGACATGTAATCTTTGAACACGCCCGTGGAACCGTAAGGGTCTCCCCTGGCATCGATGAAAACCTTCAACTCCGGCGCATGCCAGATCAGGTATCCGCCCCAGTCCCAGTCATGAAACACCCTTCCCTGGATTCGGTTCGCCTTCATGTAGGAGACAGCCCCGTCTGGATAGTTGATTGGATTTTGAAATTTCCAGTGGGGGGGCGCACTGATGATGAAAACGTAGCACAAAATGATCAGGACGACCGCATTACCCAGCCGCTTATTAAAACTTCCGCCGCGAGCATCCAGGGCAGTCGCGTTGTCTGGCCGCGTGGCAGAGTTCCTGCCAAGAGTCCCGAGTTTCAGCCGCTTGGCGAATATGGGAGGCGCAAGAATTCCCGCAAGAAACATGAATCGGACATTGGTCAGTGATAGATAGAGAGCGAGCATGATGAATCCGAGCTCATCCAGCCGCCAACGTTCCTGCGAAAAGATGGCAATCAGGAGCGTTCCCAGAATCAGGATCATCGCAAGTTTGCCCAATGGCGTGTGGAAATCAATTGAGGCAAACTCCTGAATGTTATTGGGCCCGGATAATCCCCCTCCTCCGAACATGACCTTGAACGGATAGTAGGCTAGCCGATATCCGAAGGGATTGACGAACACTGCTGCCACTGATGCTGCTGCCGTGATGAGCAGTCTCTGTAATTGCTTTCCTTCCCATCGCGTCGCATAAGCGTGTCCCCACTGCCCCTCCAACAGTCCAGAGGCAATGAATATGCCGAATACAACCATCCCAATGGGCCACGAACCATGCGAATTCACCCAAATGCAAAATAGCGGAGGCACCAGCCAGAGCCATTTCCAGCCATCTCTCCTCACCGCGTCCAGGATCAAAAGCAAAGCCACCAGGTACAACCAACCGAACAGCAGGGGGCGGGCGCCAATGGAGACCTTGGTCATAAAGGCTCCGCCGATGGTGGCCAGAAAGGAACTCATTAGATCGTGACTGGCAAGATAGCTGAGACGAAAGATGCCTAAAACGATACCGGTACAAAGCAGGAACACGAGCAGGAAAACGGCGGGAAGTCCAGCCCACTTGTACGCCAGATAGTAAGGTATTTCCGACAGCCACTCGAAAGGAAGAACTGCCGCCCCCGCGGCGGTGTATGAATAAGAATCAATGACCGGAAGATGGCCGTTGGCTAAAAGATACTGGGCGTTGCGCAGATGCCACCATAAATCAGGATCAGGGATGTCGACCCTTGAAAATACAAATACCAAATAGGTAAGAAACCAGACCCGAACTACAGGAAATGCAGAGAGGCCTCTGCCCCAACTGGAAGGCGAAGTTGTTGGCGCGATGGAAGCGGAGGTTAGCTGAGACATGGTGATTTCCTCCCGGAGCCATAAGAGCCTCCTATGATTTCAAGCGAGCACTGAAGCCGCCAGGGAATGCTGAATGCAAATGCTTTCTGACAGGATTCACCGGCTCTTTTCCTTGAAATTACGGCCAACTCCGAAGCCAAACCCCAACACAGTATCTGAACTGAACCATAACTCTACACCGAAGTTCCGTCATCATCATGGATGTATTTCACGGCGGAATCCAGATTACAAGCAGGCAGTATTCTGATGAACTTGGTAGCCGATGCCGGTGGTTTTCAGCGGCATCCACTGATCAGTTGATCCACTTCGAGTCGTCGTCCTTCTTGTCCAGCGACGGGCCGCGATAATTTCCCTGCTCGTCAAAGTAGTCTTCGCGTTTGCTCTTTCGCATGTAAACTTCAAATTTCTTCGCCGCCTGCCGCCGCTTCCACTTGTAATAGCGATTGCGGATTCCGAACATCCCCTCCGAGGCCGCGACCTGTAAGCCGTAGCGCGGAATAAAGCGCAGGTACATCCAGCCAAAGAACGCGCCGCCCAGGTGGGCAAACTCGGCGATCCCGTTGGCGCCGCCGAAGGCGCTCACAAAGGCCACAAAGATCCAGATCGCCACAATGTAGCGTGCTTTAATCGCGATCGGAAGCGGAAAGACATACACCTGCCGGTCGCCGTACAGAATTCCGAAGGCGATGAGCAGCCCATAAACTCCGCCCGAGGCGCCGATGGTCGCCTGTTGCCAGATCTGGCCCATTTTGAAGAACAGCAGCCATGGCACCTGCTGAACCATCAAAATTCCAAATGCGCCCACGGCCAGGGTTGTGATCGCCGCGCCTACCACGCACCAGAAATAGAACTCGTAGAATTTGCGCGTCCCAAAGTCCATCTCGAATTGCGCGCCAAACATCCAGAGTCCGAGCATATTGAACAGCAGATGCAACACGCTGTGCGGATCATGAAAAAACGCGTAGGTGACCAGTTGCCAGATCTGCCCATGCACTACCGCCACCGGGCGCAGGTAGCCGTAGTAACCGGCAAACTCCGCCAGCGTGGGTATCGTCAGTCTCGACAGCATCATCACCAGATACACTGCTACGTTGATGATGATCAGTGTCTTCACTGCGCGCGTGAATGGCGGAAATCCAAGGTTCGAAACGGGTCCACCGCGTGCCATAAATCTCCTCTGCGTCATCGCGCCAGTGCCGGCTTCCGCGCCGGAGCGATTCCGTGCGCGCCGGCGCTGTGGCGCAAACTGCAATTACAACATTATCCTTCGGCTAGGGCATTGTGTTCTAAAATTCCGCATCTGCCGGAAACACCCGTTCCCACCCAGGCGGGCGATATCCCGTTTTTGCCGGCTGTGCGTCCGGAGCCTTTTGCAGTGTAACGCTCAGGGCCTGCCCGCTCTATTCGATGCTGCTTCCGATCCTGAGAATCTGATGCCGGGGAGCTATATTTTCATCAAGCCGCTAATTTTCATTCCCGCCAGCCCTGAAATCCGCCCGCCGTCACGACCTCAGGCTTGCCGACTGCCGGAGTGGTCCGGAGGACCGGCTGCAGGCAACCAGCAGAAAAAATTTTCCCCCGGCTCATCTTGGGCATCCAATTTTTCCGCGCAGCGTATTTCTGTGGAAGACAATACTTGACGCTACGCGGAAGAGAGGCTAAATGTAAATGCGGGGCAGCGTGCACATGCAAGGCCAGCCTGAGAAAAATGTGGAGGATGCTTATGGTTCTGTGCCCGGAATGCGAGAGCGATCTGGATGTTGAAGAAGATGAACTCGATGAAGGCGAAATCCTATCGTGTGCGGAGTGCGGCAGTGATTTCGAAGTAGTCAGCGTCGGGCCTCTGGAACTGACCAAGGTCCGTGACGAAGAGGATGAGGACGAGGAGGTCAAGGAAATCGACGAGGATGGCGATTACTAGTGGCCGCTGGCTCAGGCTGGTAGCACCTGCAGTGGCGTTGCTGCTGTGGTTGCCAGCCTGGGCCGCACCGGCCTCGGGCGGCTCCAAGTCCGCGCCGTACGCGCTCATCTTCGGAACCGTGTGGGGACCGGGAGAGCATCCGCTCTACGGAGTCCACGTCAAGTTGCGTCGCGCCGGTGAGAAGAAGTTTCGTTGGGAGGCTATGTCCGACCATCGCGGCGAGTTTGCGATTCGCGTTCCGGCGGGCCGCACCGACTACGTGCTTGTCCCCGATCTGAAGCACGCCAAAGATAAACCGCTCCCAGAGACTCAAATCCACGTGGAGAGCGACGAGCGCATCGATACCGGTATTCACCTCAGCGAGTAGTAGAATCGCAAGCAGCAACTTCTACCGGAGGTAGCACTGTGCGTCGTCTTCTCCTGATCGGCGTGGCTGTCCTATTGCTGTCGGCATCTTTGTGCGCCCAACTGTTTGGCGGCAAGAAGGACGATGCTTCCGCACCACGTAATTTAACCGGCGACATTTTCGATAAAGAGGATCACGTCGTCCCCAACGCAATCGTCTACCTTAAAAACACGCGGAGCCTGGCCGTGGTCACCTTCATCACCGGACCGGACGGCTCCTACCGCTTCAACAATCTTTCGCCAAATATCGATTACGAAGTCCGCGCCGAGTCGAATGGCCGCAAGAGCCAGGTCAAGACCCTGAGCACCTTTGACACGCGCAAGCAGGCGCACATCAACCTCAAGCTCGACCGCTGATTTTCACCCTTGCAGCAAACAGAAAAGCCGCCCGCAGGCGGCTTTCCTTTTACCAGATGACTTACTCGTTCGAACCGCGCTTCCAGTCCAGCAATTCGCCGATCGTCGAGGTGCCGGGCGAAGATTGCGGGTGCTTGTAGGCTTCCACATCGGCGCGAGTTGCTTCCTCGCCCACCGCGCGAATGCTCAATCCCACCTTCTTCTCTTCCGCGTTCATCTTGATGATCTTGAACTCGAACTCCTGTCCGGGTTCCATCACGATCTGTTGGCTGTTGGCGTCCAGCGCTTCGGAGTTGTGGCAAAGGCCCTCGACTCCATCGGCCAGCTCGACAAAGGCGCCGAAGCTCGCCAGGCGAAGAATCTTGCCCTTGAGCACATCGCCCACCCGATGCTGTTCGAAGAAGCTCTCCCAGACGTCGGGCTGCAACTGCTTCACGCCCAGCGACAGGCGGCGGTTGTCCGGCTCAATGGCCAGAACAATGGCCTTGACCTTGTCGCCCTTTTTCAGGACTTCCGAGGGATGCTTGACGCGCTTGGTCCAGCTCAGGTTGCTGACGTGAACCAGTCCGTCAATTCCGTCCTCGATTTCGATGAAGGCGCCGAAGTCCGTCAGGTTGCGAACCTTGCCTTCCACCACTGAGCCGACCGGGAACTTCTCGTGCAGGCTCTCCCACGGATTCGTCTCAAGTTGCTTCAATCCCAGCGAAATGCGCCGTTCCTGCGGGTTCACGTTAAGCACCACGGCTTCCACCTGGTCGCCCACGTTCACCAGCTTCGACGGATGCTTCATGCGCTTCGACCAGGTCATTTCGCTGACGTGGACCAGGCCTTCGATGCCCTGTTCCAGTTCAATGAAAGCGCCGTAGTCGGTTACGCTGATCACGCGGCCATGCACGCGCGCACCAATCGGGTAGCGTTCGGAGGCGTCCAGCCACGGGTCGGGCGTCAACTGCTTAAAGCCCAGCGAAACCCGCTGCTTCTCGCGATCGAACTTCAGAACTTTTACTTGGATCTGGTCGCCGACGTTGACCAGGTCACGCGGATGCGTCAGCCGGCCCCAGCTCATATCCGTGATATGCAGCAGGCCGTCGATGCCGCCCAAGTCTACGAACGCGCCGTAATCGGTCAGGTTCTTCACCGTGCCGGTCAGCACCGCACCCTCTTCCAGGTGGGCCATCGTGACGTCGCGCTTAGCGGTCACTTCCTCGTCGAGTATCTGCTTGCGGCTGACCACGATGTTGCCGCGTTTCTTGTTCACCTTGATGACGCGGACTTCCAGATCCTGGCCCTTCAGGGCATCCAGGTTCCGAACCGGGCGAACGTCCACCTGGGAGCCAGGCAGGAACGCGCGCGCGCCGAGAATGTCCACCGTCAAACCGCCCTTGATGCGGTCGATTACCCTGGCTTTAACGGAAGCTTTGTCGTTGTGAGCTTTTTCGATCTCGTCCCATGCATGCAGGCGCTGCGCCTTCTGGTAGGAGAGATTTACGTAACCCTCCTCCGTGTGGCCCTTTTCGACCATTACGTCGATGGCGTCGCCGGGTTGGAACTTTACGTTACCGTCGTGGTCCTTGGCTTCTTCCAGGGGCACAACGCCCTCTGATTTCAGCCCAATGTCCACAACCAAATAGTTGCTGTTAATGCTAACCACCGTGCCCTTGAGGACGCGGTCTTCGTTAGCGGCGAGTTCGGCTTGCTCTTGCTCGAACGACTCGAGTGCTGTTGCGAAATCTTCCGTCATGTTTTCGTTTTGTGGGTTGCGGGAGACGCCCTCGGCAGGCTTCTCCAGCAAAGTTTTTGAGATTGGGCTGTGCTCCCCGGCTGGCTGGTTGTCCGTTGGCGAATCGGTGTCCCGAGGCTGATCGTAAGCTGAAGAATCGTCGCGGATATCGTCGAGAGCCATTAAATTTGCGTCTGCCCCGCGTGCGTGAGCACGGCTGGGGCTTCTGGAAATAATACGGACAGCCGGCATTCTTAATTGATTTGGAACCTGTTTGCCAGGTTTAAATAAACCAGCGGCCGGACCTCCCTGTAGAAAATGCCCGGACAGGGAGACTGTTCAGACTATAGCAATGGCCAAGAATGGAGTCAAACCCGCCAGCCGCTCGAAGACAAAGAATTCATGGATAAATTATCTGCTGCCCCGCTTTTGCCCTGCCCGCGCCCGGCTGCCCGTCGGCGTTTTTTCTTCCCAGCTCCATTCACCTGCCTGAAGACAAGAAAAATTGCTTAGCCTTAAAGGCAAAAAATGCCCAGCGAAAACCCTCCGTCCTTTGTTACTCTTGCCCTATATGGATCACATCTTCACTCCTTGGCGCTACGCCTATATCACCCAGGCGGAGCGGGCTGTGTCCTGCATCTTTTGCGACCGTGTTCCCTCGCGCGAGGCCAATCTCACCGACGATGAGCGCAATCTCGTCCTCTACCGCGGCCAGCATTGCTTCGTCATCGTCAACGCCTTTCCTTATACCTCCGGCCACGTCATGATCGTCCCCTACGCCCACGTCGACCGCCTGGATCTTCTGCCCATCGAGGCCGCCACCGAGATGATCGCCATCGCCCAGCGCCTGGAGACCGTGATTCGCGAGGTCTATCGCCCGGACGGAATCAATTTGGGAATGAACATTGGCAAAGCTGCCGGGGCCGGAGTCGCAGGACACATCCACATGCACATCCTGCCGCGCTGGGTGGCCGACGCCAATTTCATGTCCGTGATCGGCGAAACCCGAGTCGTTCCCGAAACTCCCGATGAAACCGCGCAACGCCTTCGGGCGGCACTGGGAAAATAGTGTTCCTCGCCAGGTGCCCCACCTTCGTCGCGCCGCCTTTGCGCGGCTAAGGTGGGATGCCAATACCGCTCCCCGCACCGTGCCTCTGCTCCTGCTGTCGTAGCTTCGCCTTACGAGCCGCCACCCGCCAGCATCGCCATCAACTCTCGCTCGCTGATCACTTTCACTCCCAGCGACCGTGCCTTGTCGAGCTTCGATCCGGCGTCCTCGCCCGCCACCACGTAGCTGGTCTTCTTGCTCACCGACCCGCTTACCTTGCCGCCCGCGTCTTCGATCATCTTCTTCGCATCGTCGCGAGCATAGGTCGGCAGCGTTCCGGTGAGTACAAATGTCATGCCGGAGAGTTTCGTGCCGCGCACCTTGCGCTCGCCGGTAAAGGTCAGCCCGGCTTCGCGCAGCCGCTCAATCAGCCGCATATTCTTCTCCTCGGCGAAGAACTCGCGAATGCTCGCGGCAATGCGCGGCCCAACTTCGTTCACCTCGGTCAGCTCTTCCTCGCTCGCCTGTATCAGCACATCCATGGAGCCGAAGTGCTCGGCCAGGAACTCCGCCGTACGCTCGCCCACCATGCGGATTCCCAGACCGAAGATCACCCGTTCCAGCCCCAGTTTCTTCGAGGCCGCAATCTCGCGCAGCACATTATCCGCGCTCTTTTTGCCCATGCGCTCCAGCTGCAGCAGCTCTGCTTCCTGCAGCGAATACAAATCTGCAATGTCGCGCACCAGCCCCTTGGTCAGCAGTTGATCCACCAGCGCTTCGCCCAGGCCCTCAATGTTCATTACGTGCCGCGAAGCAAAGTGCAGCAGCGATTCGCGCAGCTTCGCCGGACAGTTGACGTTGACGCAGAATGAATTCACTTCGCCCTCGGCGCGCACCACGTGGCCGCCGCACTCCGGGCAATGCGCCGGCATGTGGAACGCACGCGTAACCGCCGGACGCCTGTGCTCGCCCTCGTCCACCACGCGCGTCACCTTGGGAATCACATCGCCGCCGCGCTCCACCATCACCCAGTCGCCAATGCGCACTCCCAACCGCTCCACCTCGTCCTGGTTGTGCAGGGTTGCGCGAGATACGGTGGTGCCGCCGATGAACACCGGCTTCAACACCGCCACCGGAGTCAGCTTTCCCGTCCGTCCCACATTCACCAGAATGTCTTCGATCTGCGTCACTGCCGCGCGTGCCGCGAATTTATAGGCTATCGCCCAGCGCGGAGCCTTCCCCGTAAATCCCAGCCGCTGCCACAGCGCAATCGCATTCACCTTCACCACCACGCCGTCGATCTCATAGGGCAACCCGTCGCGCGCCGCCTCGGTCGCGCTCACAAACTCCCAAAGCTCTTCAAACGTGCGCGCCACCCGGCGATTCGGATTCACCTTGAAGCCCGCCGCACTCAAGGCTTCCAATGCCTCCCACTGCGTCGAACGCGCCATGCGCCCATCCTGCAGTAGAAAGTACGAGTAGAAATCCAGCTTGCGTTGCGCCGTGATGTTCGGCTCCAGCACCCGCACTGCTCCGGCGGCCGCGTTGCGCGGATTGGCGAATGGCGCCAGTCCCTGCTCCTCGCGCTGCTCGTTCATCGCCACAAAGGATTTCGTCGGCATCAGCACCTCGCCACGCACCTCAAACGGAGGCGTCAGCCCAGCCTGCGCCAGCCGCTCGCGTCCCACCGTCAGCGGAATCGACCGGATCGTGCGCAAATTCGCCGTCACATCTTCCCCCGTCGTGCCATCGCCTCTGGTGATCCCGCGTACAAACCGTGCGCCACCTGCGCCAGCCGGGTGCCTCACGTTCGCCTTCTTTTGGCTAACGTGGGGTAGTTGATCGTGACTCTCCAATTCCTCTTCGTCCGCCGCCTCGTAATGCAAGGCCATCGAGAGCCCGTCCAACTTGTATTCGCACTCGTACTCCACCGCTTGCGAGCCCGCCAGTTCGGTCACCCGCCGCACCCAGTCGCGCAGTTCCTTTTCGCTGTTGGCGTTGTCCAGAGAAAGCATCGGCACCGAGTGCGCCACCTTCACGAAGCCCTCGCGAGCCTTGCCGCCCACCCGCTGGGTCGGTGAATCCGGCGTCACCAGCTCGGGATGCTCGCGCTCAATCGCCTTCAACTCATGCACCAGGCGGTCGAACTCCGCGTCGGTAATCTCCGGCGCATCCAGCACAAAGTAACGGTGCTCGTGGAGGCGAATCTCATCGCGCAATTCGGCGGCGCGCTTGGCGGGCAAAGTCAGCTTAGTCATACAGCGGAGATTATAGGGCCATGCGCCACCCTGCAGCGACGGCCTTGATACAATCAGGGAATACCCACTAGCGCAGGTTTTCGGCGATCCTCGGTTTTTTGTACGCCCCGGCATGCCGGAGCCAGCGCAGACAGCAGATTCAGTGAAGGCTCTCAAACATTTTCTCGTGCACTACAAAGCTTGGATCGTGGCCTTGCTCGCCCCCTTGGGCGGCATCTGGGCCGTCTTTATCGTTGCTCTCATTGACGCTTCTTTCTTCGGCATTCCGCTCGATCCGATCATCGCCGTCTATGTGGCCGTCGATCCCCGGCGCACCATTGCCTATGCACTGATGGCCTCGCTTGGCTCGGCGATCGGCAGCACGGTTCCTTATCTCATCGGCTACAAGGGAGGGGAGGCGCTGGTTGTAAAAAAACTCGGCCAACAGCGTTTTGCCCGCATGCACGCTCTATCAGAAAAGTACGGCGACATGGCGCTCATCATTCCGGCGCTCATGCCTCCGGGTTTCCCCTTCAAGGCCTTTGAGCTCATGGCTGGCGTCACCGAGATGAGCTACCTGCACTTCGTGCTCTCCATCTTTGTGGGGCGTCTGCTGCGCTTCCTCATTCTCGGCATGCTCATCATCGCCTACGGTCCGGAGATTCTCAGCTTCCTGACGACCGCCTTCCAGCATCATCGCGGCGCGACCTTTGCGGTCATTGCCGCCATCGTGGCTGCCATTGTTCTCCTCGTGCGCCTCAGCAAAACGCGCACTCCATCCATGACGGAAGGCAGCATTGCATAATTTGCAGTCCATGCAGATTCGCGTCATCGGGGCTGGCCTTGCCGGTCCCGAGGCCGCATGGCAGTGCGCCCGGCGCGGCCTCGCCGTCGATCTCTACGAGATGCGCCCGCTGCGCCACACTCCCGCCCATGAGACCGATCTGTTCGCCGAGCTCGTCTGCTCCAACTCGCTCAAAAGTGATAGCGAGAATTCCGCGCCCTGGTTGCTCAAGCAGGAGATGCGCCACGCCGGTTCGCTGCTCATGGAAATGGCGCGCCGCACCGCCGTCCCTGCCGGGCACGCCCTGGCCGTCGATCGCCTCGAGTTCGCCCGCCTCACCACCGAGACCATCGCCGCCGAGCCCCTGATCCGGGTCGTGCGCGAGGAGCTAACCTCGCTCGATGACGCCGGCTTCGATGGCGTCACCATCGTCGCTACCGGCCCGCTCACGTCGGACGCGCTTGCCGCCGGGATTCAGCGCCTCAGCGGCACCGATCGCCTGTTTTTTTTTGACTCCATCTCCCCCATTGTCGAAGCCGATTCCATCGACCATTCCAAGGTCTACATGGCGGCGCGCTATGGCAAAGGCACCGCCGACTACATCAATTGCCCCATGATGCGCGAGGAGTACGAGGCATTCATCGCCGCTCTCGCCGAAGCGCAGCGCGTCGATGGCCACGACTGGGACAACGCACATTATTTTGAGGGCTGCCTGCCCATTGAAGAGATTGCCCGCCGCGGTCCGGATACCCTGCGCTTCGGTCCCATGAAGCCCGTCGGCTTGCGCAATCCGCACACCGGAAACATTCCCTACGCCGTGGTCCAGCTTCGCCAGGAGAACCTGCGCGCCGACTCCTACAATCTTGTCGGCTTTCAGAACCATCTCAAGTTTGGCGAGCAGGCCCGCGTCCTGCGCATGATCCCCGGCCTGGAGAACGCAAAGTTCCTGCGCTACGGCCAGATTCATCGCAACACCTACATCAACGCGCCCGCCCTGCTCACCCCTACTCTGCAGATGAAGCAGCACCCACGCCTCATCTTTGCCGGACAAATCTCCGGCGTCGAAGGCTACGTCGAATCCATTGCCACCGGCCTGCTCGCCGGACTCACCGCCGCCGCCCTGGCCCGTGGGTCTGCGCCCAACGCCGAGCCCATCCCCGCGCCCCGCGCCAGTGCCCACGGTTCGCTCACCCACTACATCTGCAACGCTGATCCCAAGGATTTCCAACCCGCCAACATCACCTTTGACCTGCTGGAGCAACTCGACGAAGCCACCAAGAGGAAGGTGCGCGACAAAAAGCTTCGCCACCAGATGGTCTGCGAGCGTGCTCTCGCCGCCTTCGACTCCTGGTTTCAGCAGCTCGCGAAAGATCTTCCTGTACGCTAAGAGGCCCGCCTGCTGACTGGTATGATGGAGGTCCGATGGACGGATTCGTCCAGAAATCCTTAGCCGGAGCTCTGTGCTGATGAGCTGGTTTCGCCTGCTTGGAATTGCCGTGGCTCTGGCCGTAGATGCTTTCGCCGTAGCGGTGGTGGCGGGGCTGAGCTTAGAAGCTCTCACCAAGCGGCACCTGTTTCGCTTGAGTTTTCACTTCGGCCTCTTCCAGGCGGTGATGCTCACAACCGGATGGCTGATCGGGCATGCCCTCTACTCTCTTGTCGCGGCAGTTGCCCATTGGGTGGCGTTTGCACTGCTCGTGCTGGTGGGCGGAAACATCATCCGGCAAGCCTTCCACAGCGACGGCGAGACGCGCCCAACACAGGACCCAACCTCCGGCTGGCAGCTCATTTTTCTTTCCTTCGCCACCAGCATCGACGCTCTCGCCGTCGGCATCTCTCTCGCCATGATTGGCGTCTCCATTGCGATCTCAGCGTCTGTGGTCGGAGTGGTGGCCGCGGTTCTCACCTTGCTGGGCATGCCGTTGGGCAACCGTGCCAGTCTTTTGTGGGGCAGACGCATTGAAGTCTTCGGCGGGCTCATTCTGATCGCCATCGGATTTCTGAGTTTGTGGGATCACATCAAGGCATAACCGAGGTCGAACTTTGGCGGCGATAGTGATCGTTATGCGGCGGTATCTAAAATGAATGGGTGCCCCACGTTCGCCTTCCTTTGGCTAACGTGGGGTTGTTGACTTGGCCTCTGTCCGTGCTTTCCGAACTGCACACTGCTACTTCACCTTCTTGACTACCGGACTCGGGATAAACTCCCGGCGCTTCCGTGGATGATTCTTGATCCAGATCGGTGTTCCCTCGAACGCGAACGCTTCGCGAATCTGATTCTCCAGAAAGCGCTGATAGGAAAAGTGCAGCTTCACATCCTTATCCGTAAACAGAATGAACGTTGGCGGCGCCACCGCGGCCTGCGTCATGTAGTAAATCCTGATCTTGTTGCGCGCCGGAACCGATGCCCGCTCAAAGTCCACGGTCTTCAGGAAGCGGTTCATCTCGCCGGTCGTAACCCTCCGCCAGCGCTCGCGAGCCACCCGCTCCACGGTCTCAAAGACGCGCTTCACATTCTTGCCGTTCAGCGCGCTGACAAAGATCACCGGCGCATAGTCTAGGAACTTCAGCACTCGCCGCAGTTGTTCTTCATAGACCCGGCTGTCTGCCGCAGGCTTGCCGTCCGCGCGCGCCGTGGTCACCAGATCCCACTTGTTCACCACAATCACCACCGAGCGCCCGGACTCATGCGCATAACCGGCAATGTTCGCATCCAGAGCGGACACGCCTTCCACCGCGTCGATGATCATCAGCGCCACATCGGCTTCTTCCAGATGCTTCCTGGCCATCACCACGCTCATTTTTTCCGCCATCAGGTGGGTTTTGCCTTTGCGCCGGATGCCCGCCGTATCAATAAAGCGATAGCGTTTTCCCGCGTGCTCCACCACCTCATCAATCGCATCGCGCGTGGTGCCTGCAATCGAGCTGACGATCGCCCGGTCGCTCCCGGTTAGCTGATTCAGCAGCGTACTCTTGCCCACGTTCGGACGCCCGATGATCGCGATCTTGATCTCGTGCGGCATCGTCTCCAGCAGCCGGTCTTCCAGCGCATCCTCGTCCGCCGGTTCCAGAACCTCGGAATCTTCCTCTCTCAGTTCGTCGATCGCTTTCTCTAACGCACCCTCGCTAGCCGGAGCGCGGCGCGCGAAGTTGTTCAGCCGCTTCTCGTCCTCCACCTCGGCAATCGTCGGAATTACCGTCATCAGCTCTTCGATCAGCTCCGCCACTCCGGTCGAGTGCTCGGCGGAGATCGCCCACAGGTTTTTGATCCCCAGCCTGCGGAAGTTCTCCGCCTCGGCCTCCAGCTTCGGATCGTCCACCTTATTCACCGCCAGGTAGAGCGGCTTACCCAGCTTTTGCAGCAGCCGTGCCAGCTCCATGTCCGGCCCGGTTAACTCCGTGCGTACGTCGGTCACCATCACCACAGCCGATGCCTCATCCAGCGCCACCCGCGCCTGCCGGAAGATCTCCGCCGGAATCAAGTCCTTGTCCTCCGGCACAATTCCGCCCGTATCCACCACCCGGAACTGCCTGCCGTTCCAGCGCACCGTGCCATACAGCCGGTCGCGCGTGATCCCCGGTTCGTCGCCTACAATGGCGCGCCGCCGTCCCACCATTTTGTTGAACAGCGTTGATTTGCCCACGTTGGGCCGTCCCACGATGGCCAACAGACCCTCGTGCTCATCTTGCAGAATGTTTGCCACAATGTTGTTCCTGATCTTGCGCTCTCGCGCCAAAGTAGAATGCCGTTGCCGTTCGTCTCACGACGGTCGGCCTGCGGGTGCTCCATCTGTTAGCCATCTCATGTCAGCCATCTTTGGCTAGCACGGGTGCCCCACGTTCGCCATCCTTTGGCTAACGTGGGGCTTTTGACCTTGCCTCTGTCTGTCACTTTGCCGTTGTTGTTGCCCTTCGTTGCGCGGGCATTCCGCGCTCTCCCGGTTCTTCTACGCCACACGTGCCGCTACGTCTATTATAGGGTCAGTGCCTGAACCCACCCAATCCGCCGCCTCTGCCCCACCCCCGATTGAGCTCTCCCGGCTCTCGCTCTACCAGTTTTTCGGCCCCGGAGGCATACTCTCCCAGCGCCATCCCGCCTACGAATTCCGCAAGGGACAGCTCGCCATGGCCACCGCCGTCGAGGAGGCCATCGACGAAAAGCGCCACCTCATCGTGGAGGCCGGAACCGGTACCGGCAAAACCCTTGCCTACCTGCTCCCCATCATCAAAAGTGGCAAACGCGTCATCGTCTCCACCGGCACCAAAAACCTCCAGGAGCAGCTCTTCTTCAAGGACGTGCCGTTCCTGGAGCGTGCATTATTTGGCGAACCCAACTCCGACGAACCCCGCCTCAAGGTCTGCTACATGAAGGGCCGCGGAAACTATCTCTGCCGCAAAAAGCTCTACGATCTCACCGGCCAGCCCATCCTCAGCGGCCTCGACGAGATCGAGGAGTTCCGCACGCTGCTCGATTGGGATAAGGAGACCACCACCGGAGACCGCGCCGAACTCACCACTCTTCCCGAGACCAGTCCGCTCTGGAGCAAGCTCAACGCCAGTGCCGAGCACTGCATCGGCGGCAAGTGTTCGGAGTTCGAGCGCTGCTTCATCACCGCCATGCGCCGCAAAGCCGCCGAGAGCGACATCATCATCGTCAACCATCATCTTTTCTTCGCCGATCTCTCGGTCAAGCTCGCTGCCGAAAAAGCTCCCGACGCCGGCGTCCTGCCCACCGCTGCCTGCGTCATCTTCGACGAAGCTCACGAGCTCGAGGACGTGGCCACCAGCTACTTCGGCATCAGCGTTTCCAACCTCAAGGTAGACGATCTTCTCCGCGACCTTGAAATCACCATCCGCGAAAAAAAAGTGGTCTCCACCGATCTCCTCCAGCTCTCCAGCCGCATCCGCGAGCGCTCGCAGTTTTTCTTCTCGTTACTTCCCGAGGGCGACGGACGCTTCGCCTTCACCGACCGCGAGGAGTTCCTCGAAGAGTTCGGCTCCGAATTCATCGGCCTCAAGAACGTGATCCGCCAGCTTCACTCCGAGCTGCAGGCCATCCCCAATAAGCCCGATGAGATTCACAACCTCATCCGCCGCAGCGACGAACTCCACGCCCAGCTCTCATTCCTCATGGAGAGCCACGAGAAGAACACCGTCTATTGGATCGAGCGCCGAGGGGGACGCGGCGCCGGCGGCCGGCCCAGCAGCCGGCAGCGCAGCGTTACCCGTGAGGGCAAGTTCGCCAAGGCCGAAAATGTCTTCCTCCAGGCCACGCCCATCGACGTCTCGGCCATCCTGCGGCAGTCGCTCTTCGATCGCTTTGACACGATCGTGCTCACCTCCGCGACCCTTGCCGTGGCCAACGGCTTCGACTACATCAAGTCGCGCCTCGGCCTCGACGGTGCCCGCGAGCTCATCGTGCCCTCGCACTTCGATTACGAGTCCCAGGCCATCTTCTACGTCCCATCGGATATGCCCGACCCGCGCGATGCCAATTTCTGCTCCCATGCCACGCAGCGCATCCGCCAGCTTCTGGAGATCACCCGTGGCCGCGCCTTCTGCCTGTTCACCAGCCTCGCCCAGATGCAGCAGGTCCACGACGCGCTTCTCGGCCAGCTCTCGTACCCCATGCTCTTGCAGGGCTCCGCGCCCAAAACCGCGCTCATCGAGCAGTTTCGCGCCACCCCCAATGCCATCCTCTTCGCCACCTCGTCCTTCTGGCAGGGAGTCGATGTCCAGGGCGAGCAGCTCAGCTGTGTCATCATCGACAAAATTCCCTTTGCCGTCCCCAGCGATCCCATCGTCCAGGCGCGCGGCAAAGCCATCGACGACGATGGCGGCAACTCTTTTTTCGATTACTCCGTCCCCGCCGCCGTCATCACCCTCAAGCAAGGCTTCGGACGCCTCATCCGCTCCCTCAATGACCGTGGCCTCCTCGTCCTGCTCGACAATCGCATCCTCAAAAAGCAGTACGGAAGAGTCTTCGTCCAAAGCCTCCCCGCCTACGCCCGCACCACCGACATCCACAAAGTCGAAGCGTTCTTCGGCTGCACCCACGGCGAATAAATGTGTGAGGAATGTACTGATACTGATGTGGAAAGAAAAAGTCCAAATGAGGAAAAGTTCGAGAGAAGGAAAAGTTCTAGGGGTGCCCCACCTTCGACGCGCGCTCTTTGCGCGGCTAAGGTGGGGTAGTTGACCTAGATCTTGCTCTTGTTCTTGATCTTGCTGTTGTCGTTGCTCTGAACCTGCGAAACCTTGAAACTCTGAAACCTTGAAACCTTGCCCTTTACAAATCGTCCGTCTGCTGCAGCTCCGAGTGCATCCACTCCCAGTGCTCCAGCATGGCCTGTTCATCCCCGTCCATCTCTTCGTGGAAGTGATGCGAGTGCGGCACCGGCACGCGAATCATATCGACCTCGGCGAACTTTTTTTCTTTCAACCGGCACACAATTTCGGCAATCTTCCCATAGGCGTAGATCACCTCATGCCGATCCAGCACCAGTTGTCCCGCCGGAGGCGAGGCCAGCCAGAGATTATGCCGCCCATCGCATGCCAGATAGTTTTCGAAGCGGTCCAGCAGCGCCAGAACCTCTTCCCGCGTGTGTGCCTTTGCCGACTGGTACCGTCCCGCCGGAGCGTCGCTCCTCGGCGTGATCAGCACGTACAGCACCCAGACCGGCTCCGGCAGCAGCGGCAGCAGCTCGCGCAGCAGCGCAACCGGCGCTACCCCCGATGCAATCACCAGCCGTTCCACGCCGCCCACCACCTGGCGCGCATAGCTCGGCGGACAATTCCATGACACATCTTCGCCGGCGCGAACCGTTCCCAGCTTCCATTTGTGTGCAGTCATTGCACCTATTCTAATTTGCCGCGAAGAGCTACAGGTTTCGAAGTTTCAAGGTTTCAAAGCAGCAGCGGCAAATCCGCGACTTCCCATTTGCACCGCCATGCGCCTAATAAACCTTGCTATGGGTGAGCCTGTGAGTCTCTCTGCAGGCATCGCAAACCTGAGCCTCGCAACCACGCACGTCACACTTGCGAACTTGAGACGCCGGCTTGCGACGATCGCACTCCGAACACTTCACCCGCGGTGAGTAGATATCGGTAGGAACAGCTCCGCTGGCCAGAAGCTGCTCAAATGGATTTTCTTCGATGAACTTCTTAACGACGATCTGATCCTCCAGATGCTGCCGCTCGTCCCGTTCCTTGCGAAGGTTCTCCACCTGAGCTTGAATCTCTTCCTCAGATCTTTCCCCAGAGCTGTAAATCAGCTCCGAATTTCCGTTCACACTCACGAACAACTCGTCGCCGCTCTTCAACTGACCGGTAGAAGTGAACACGGCGAGGGGAACAATCACATACCTTTCCAGAATACGTTTCAGGTGCCGTGCTCCGTACTTGATATCGAATCCTCGATCGAGCACCCATTCCTTGGCCGGATGGTCCATCGACACCGAATACATCCCCGCCGAGCAACGCTGCAGCGCATACTTCATTTCGAGTTCCAAAATCTCCAGCAGCACAGGCTTGTCGAGCGGCTTGAATACCATGACCCGGTCAATGCGATTCCAGAACTCAGGCTTGAACGATCGTTTGGCAATCTCGGTCACCATCTCTTCCATCGTGGCCGTCTCTCCAAGCTCCAGCTTCGATCTCAACTTTTCCCGCGCAACCGGCGATGTCATCCAATCCTGGATCTCCACTCCAGCCAGGTTCGATGTCATGAACAACATGCACTTGGTCATGTCCACCTGCTTGTTGTCTCCCGTGTGGAAGCTGCCTTTGTCCATGATTCCAAGCATCATCTGGTGAAGATGATCGCTGGCCTTTTCGATCTCGTCGAAGAGCAGATTGGTGACTCCCTGCACATGATGCCGATCGATGTTCCTCTGCGACAGGATTGGCTCGGTCTCGCCGTGGCCGACGTAACCAGGAGGGGCTCCGATCAGCTTGGCGATTTCATGCGAATCCTGGAATTCACCGCAGTCAATCTTCAACAGGTCTTCTTTGAGGTCACCGCCCAGAGACTCTACCAGTGCCTCGACTAATCTGGTCTTACCGGTTCCCGTCGGGCCCAGCATCAGCACATTGCAGATCGTACGAGTCTTAGCCGTCATCCCGGCCCGGATCAAATTGTAGACTTCCACCATCGAGTTGATGGCGGAGTCTTGCCCCTTGACTCGATCCCGAAGAGCCCTTTCGAAAAGGTCAGATTCGTGCGATCTCTTGCGGAGATCCAGGAGTCTGGTTCCCCGCTTCCTATTGTCCTTCGTTTTCATGGCGAGACCTTTCCATATTGCACGCGAGCTTTATTCATGGCTCATTGCAAACAGCCGGGTACCGGCCGGCAATCAACTCTCCCGCCACCAGTCACCATCGAGATGTGAAAGGAGTACCTTGTCGTAGATGACAGATAATGCGCTTAGATGGGAAGAGTTCCACAAATTAAGACCTGAGTTGTATGCAACAGACAAGTGGCTTTCGCACATTCTGAACCTTTTGTGGGACGACCCCTGTAAGGTGAATTTGCAAAGAGCTGCATCCGATTACCAGAAATTCTACTACGTCTGCCAAACACTTTGCTGCTCAAATACATGGGCAACTCCTCCCTCCTTGCCTAATTCTCATCACCAAGCTATGGCAGAAGTTTGCTGCCAAGCGCCTGTTTCATTCTGCGAAACGGCTTGCGCGCAAATCATCTGACAGTCGGGCGAGCCTCCTGCTCGATAGAAGACTTTATGGCCCGGCTCTTTTGCCCATGCACATCAACCGCACCAGGAGGAACCATGCCGAACTTTACAGGCCAGTTGAAAGGCACTTCCACCACCCAGACAATCGTTTCCTGCAATGACACGCCCGGGCACCAATTGATGCTCAGGGCGGGAACCGCGCAACAGACCTGCAGCGACCCTCTATTCAACAACACCAGACACAGCTCCTGCAGCAATTCGGACATAACCAACGGCGCCGGGCACGAACATGGCTATTTTGTGAACGAGCACGCCAACGGCGACCGCGAGTGTGGGTCTTATGAGGGCAGAGTGACCACCAAGAACGGTGAGGTGTCGTTCGAAGGAACGTGGAAGTACACCCACGGCACGGGCCAGTTCGCCGGCATCTCTGGTAATGGCAAGTTCAAGGGGCGCATGACCTCTCCCAGCGAAACTGAGGTCTCTTTTGAAGGCAACTATCAACTCAGGGCGGGCTCGCGTGCGGCGTAACCTATGCTGCATCACGCAACCGCGAAGGAGCGGCGCTGGCCGCTCCTTATTGCGGCTGTCGCGGTCTTATCCAGAACCCTCGCCCCGCCTCTTTGTATAATAGAAGCGGCAGTACCCCCTTGAGACCTGCGCTGTGTCCCTCTCCGTTCTGCGAGGGCGCCCCGGCGCAACGTCAAGGGCTACGGATGCCCTGCATCCTGTCTGGAGATTCATGTTTGAAGTCACCGTGCAAGATACCTTTTCGTCGGGTCATTACCTGCGCAATTACAAAGGCAAGTGCGAGAATCCGCACGGCCACAACTACCGGGTTCACGTCACCCTGCAGGGAGCCGAACTCGACCACGCCGGACTCCTGCTGGACTTCAAGGAATTGAAGCAGGTCATGAAGCCCGTCGTCGATTATCTCGATCACAAGATGATCAATGACATCGAGCCCTTCACCGTCCTCAATCCGACGGCGGAAAACCTCGCCAAATATTTCTATGACGAGTGCAATCAGGGCCTCAAGGAGACGACCAAAGGCCGCGTCAGCGTCAAACAGGTCACCATCTGGGAGACCGACACCTCCGTCGCCAGCTACTACGAGTAGCCGCGCCGCGCGAGCATGAACGTAACCTTGAAACCTGCGAAACTTTGAAACTTTGAAACTTGGTTCAACCATGCACATCATCGAAATCTACAAGTCGCTGCAAGGTGAAAGCTCCTTCGCCGGACTCCCCTGCGTCTTCGTGCGCCTCGCCGGATGCAACCTCCGCTGCGCCTGGTGCGACTCCGAGTACACCTTCAGCGGCGGCCGCAAGATGTCTGCCGCCGAGATCCTCGCCGAGGTCCAGCGCCTTTCCCCCACCGGCGGCCTGGTGGAGATCACCGGCGGCGAGCCCATGCTGCAGGACCGTGAACTCATCCCCTTCCTGCACCAGCTTCTTGCGGTGGGTTGCGAACCACGTTGCGAGTCACGCTACGAATTGCTGATGGAAACCAGCGGCGAGCGTCCCCTCGAACTCGTCCCCCGCGAGGTTCACAAAATCGTCGATGTCAAATGCCCCGGCAGTGGCGAGCATCTGCGCTTCCGCCCCCAGAACCTCGCCACCCTTACCGCGCGCGACGAGTTGAAGTTCGTCCTCGCCTCGCGCGAGGACTACCAGTACGCCCGCGACTTCATTCGCGACCATGGCCTGGACTCGAATCCTGCCGCTCTCATTCTCTCCCCGGCCTTTCGCAAGGGAGCCACCGGATCGCGCTCTACTGAGAATTGCCTGCTCGATCCGCGCGACCTTGCCGACTGGATGCTCGCCGACAATCTCAATGCTCGCCTCGGCCTCCAGATCCACAAATTCATCTGGGAGCCGCAACTCAAAGGCGTATAAGTTGCGGGCTGGTAGCTGCGAACGGTAGCCTCGTGTCCCACAATTGCCGCAATATTATAGAGAGTGTCATCCTGAGCGCAGCGAAGGATCCCCGCACTGACCAAGGGTTTCGTGCGGCCTCAGGCTTTTCAACCAACGATCGATTTTTTGTGGTGTCCCTAACGCTCCATTACCGCTGAAAGAAACATATGACCGATTCCATCCAAGCCGTCGTAACTCTCTCTGGAGGCATGGACTCCACCGTCTGTGCCACTCTCGCCGTCCGGGAAAAAGGTGCCGCTCACGTTGCCGCCCTGCATGTCTCCTACGGTCAGCGCACCGAAGCCCGTGAGCAGCGCGCCTTCACTGAAATTTGCGAGCGCCTCGGCATCCGTCGCCGCCTCATGGTTCGCAACCAAGCGCTCAGCCAGATCGGCGGCTCTGCGCTCACCGATGCAACTCTCGCCGTGCCCAAAGCCGGTCCTGAGATCGGCGCGCACGTGCCCATCACCTACGTTCCCTTCCGCAACGCCCATTTCCTCTCTGTCGCTGTCAGTTGGGCCGAGGTCCTCGGAGCCCCCGACATCTTCATCGGAGCCGTTGCCCAGGACAGCTCCGGCTATCCCGACTGCCGTCCCGAATATTACGAGGCGTTCAACCGGCTCATCCAGGCCGGGACCAAAGAGGGAAACATCCGTATCAAAACCCCTCTCATCGCGCTGAAAAAGCTGGAGATCGTCAAGCTTGGTCTGGAACTGAATGCTCCCTTCGAGCTAACATGGTCCTGCTACAGCAGGGAAGATCGTGCTTGCGGAATCTGTGAGAGCTGCGCCTTGCGTCTGCGCGCCTTTGAAGCCGCCGGTACCGCCGATCCCATTCCTTACCTGGCGTCGCCTGCCGTCTAGCGGCACGCCGTTGAGGCGCCGGTGGCAACCAGATCCTGTTCTCCGCTGGAGGCGGAAATGACAAAGCGCATCGCACTTTTTCTCCTCATCGCCATGATGGCGGTCCTCACCGTCAGCGCCGTCGCGCAGCAAGCCAGCATCAAGGGCACCGTCAAGGATGAGAACGGCAAGCCCCTTGTCGGCGCCACGGTCGAACTCAATAACCTCGACAACGGCAAAAAAACCGTGGTTAAGACCGACAACCACGGCCAGTATTACTCCATCGCTTTAACCCCCGGAAATTACAAAATCAACCTCATCGGCAGCGATGGAAAACTGATCTTCTACCTCAACAATGTGCCGGTCCGGCTGGCCGTCGATAACGTCTTCGACATCGACCTCGCCCAGCAGCGGGCTGCTGCCGCCAAAGAATCCGGCCTTACCGAAGAGCAGCGTCAAAAGAACGAAAAGATCAAGAAGGAGAACGAGAAGATCAGGGGCCTCAACGCCCTGCTTATCCAGGCCAACGCGCAGATGAAGGATAGCCAGTGGGATCAAGCCGTTGCCACCATGGAACAGGCCGCCGCCCAGGACCAGACCCACGATGTCGTCTACGGTACGCTGGCCGCAGCCTATCTCGGAGACAAGAAGTACCCTGAAGCCGAGACCGCCTTCACCAAGGCCATCCAGCTTGCCCCTCCCACTTCAAAATCCATCGGCAGCTATCACAACGGACTCGCCCAGGCACTGCTGAAGCAAGGCAAGACCGAGGAGGCCATGGCCGAATATGACAAAGCCGCCCAGGCCGATCCCGCCGGAGCCGGTATGTACTACTACAATGAAGGCGCGGTTCTCACCAATCAGGGCAAGCCGGATGAAGCCAATCAAGCCTTCGACAAGGCCATCGCCGCCGAGCCCACCCGCCCCGACCCTTATTACCAGAAGGGTCTGAACCTCCTCGCCAAAGCCACTCTTGGCAAGGATGGCAAGATGATTCCCGCACCCGGAACCGCCGAGGCCCTGAACAAGTACCTCGAACTCGCCCCGGATGGCAAGTACGCCCAGTCTGCCAAGGATCTGCTCGCCTCCATCGGCGCCCCGGTCCAAACCACCTTCGGCACCCAGAAAAAAGGCAAAAAGTAGGTTTTATCCAGTTGGTCATCGAGCTATGCGAAGGGGGACGGTCCCACGATCGTCCCCTTTTTTTGCATGGACTGCCCGGCATAGACGTCAGAGGGACGGCCATCCGGCCGTCCCTCTCTTAATTGCGACGTTTTCCTGATCCGCCCGGCCCTATTGCACCATGGCGATCCGGTCTAACTCCCGCTGCATCACTTCCAGCGAGCAGCCTGAGCCCTCCACCGTAAACGCCGCCGAGCGCGCCGCCTCCGGAGAAACCCCATAGCCCCGCCCTGCCAGAAATGTCTGCATCAGTTCCGCTGCGTCGCGAGCATCCAGCCCGCTCTGCAGCAGCTCGCTGCGCAATTCTGCCACTTCAAAGACCGAGAACTTTTCGGCGTGCATCGGGTCACCTCCACATACTTCTGGTAACCCGTTAGACTCTGGAAGGTCGCGTTTCGTTGCAGACATTCCTCTGCCCCCGCCTGTTTTGTTTATATTTAGCAAAAATCGTCCGTTAAAAGTATGCATACGGGCAAGACACCGTGATCGTTCCTTCGCCCATTACGCCATCCTCACCTGGGGGCGTTTCCTTCTTCATCGGACGAACCCCGCCAAAAGTTCAGCCCGCGGGCGTTAAATTGTCCCTATTCCGCCTCCTGTGCCAGTAGCACGGGGATGCCATCCTCCACCCGAAAGCTCTTGCCGCACTCCACGCAGCACAATTTTGTAAAATCTGCGTTAAATCGCAATTCGCCATGGCAGATGGGGCATACAACGGTTTTCACCAGCTTCGCGGGAATCATGTCTGCCATTCTATCCGCCCTCACTCGCATCCCCACGCCAATCCCGGTACACTAAATGGAAGATTCCATCCCTTTTCGTGTCGGGGGACACATATGCCTGCAATCATGCTCGACGGAAATCTTTTCGCATCTCAGATCAAGTCCGAGATCGCCGACGAGGTCAAGCAGCTCGCTGCTGACGGTCTCCAGCCCGGTCTGGCGGCCATCCTGGTCGGGCAAGATCCCGCCTCCCAGACCTATGTCCGCAACAAGGTCCGCACCTGCGAGCAACTGGGCATCCTGAGCGAACTCTTCACCCCGCCCGAGGCCTCGGCCACCGAAGACATCGTCGCCCTCATCGAGCAGCTCAATGCCCGCAATGAAATCGATGGCATTCTCGTCCAGCTTCCGTTGCCTGCCCACATTGACACCATGCGCGTCCTGCTCGCCGTCGCCCCGGAGAAGGATGTCGATGGCTTCCACCCCCTCAACGTCGGCAATCTCAGCACCAAGCGTCCCAGCCTCGTCCCCTGCACCCCCGCCGGATGCATGGAGATCCTGCGCCGCGCCAATATCCCCATCGAGGGCCAGGACGCCGTCGTCGTCGGACGCAGTGACATCGTCGGCAAGCCCATGGCGATGCTCCTGACCAATGCCAACGCCACCGTCACCATCTGCCACTCGCGCACCAAAAATCTCCCCGAAGTCTGCCGCCGTGGAGACATCCTCGTCGCCGCCATCGGCCGTCCCGGATTTATCACCACCGAGTTCGTCAAACCCGGCGCCACCATCCTCGATGTCGGCATCAACCACATCACCGATCCCGTGCTCTTCGAGCGCTTCTTCAAGGGCGACGAGAAGCGCGAAAAGCAGTTTGCCGAAAAGGGAAGCACCATCATCGGAGACTGCGACCCCCGTGTCACCCGCATGGCCGGAGCCTGCACCCCCGTTCCCGGAGGGGTCGGCAAACTAACCATCGCCATGCTCATGAGCAACACGGTCAAGGCTGCCAAACTCCGTCGAGGCATCAAGCAACCCCAGTCCGAGCCCGCCGTTCAGGGCTAACTCTGACCACCTTACCCTCGGCGGCTCGCTGCTCAGCAGGGTTGCTGGAGTGCAAACCCGCGCCCTCCGCCCTGCCCAACCCGGGATTCCAGCGCACATCCGCCGTCCAGAGGTAACTTTCCACCAGCTCGCACGTCTATAATCTAAGCCAGTGAAACAGGCAGGAAGAACCATGAAAGCTCTCAGACCCTTTGCTCTCGGAGTGCTGCTCGCCGCGGCATTTTTCCTCTACACCAGCCACCGTTCTGGCCCAGCCGCCTCGTGGCTTTCCCGCGAACCCGTTCAAATCACTGAGGCCCAAGCCGCGCCTCCGCTCGACGGAGAGGAGCAGAACAACGTCGACGTCTACAAACGCGTGGTTCCCTCCGTGGTCAACATTACATCCACCTCTGTCTCCTACGACTTCTTCTTTGGTCCGCAAGCCCAGCAAGGCTCCGGCTCTGGCTTCATTATTGACAAGGAAGGCCACATCCTCACCAACTACCATGTCATCGACGGCGCGCGGAAGTTGGAAGTCATCCTCGATAACAAGAAGCACTACCCTGCCACCGTGGTCGGAGCCGACAAGTCCCACGACCTTGCCGTCATTCAGATCAAGGCGCCCAACCTGCAGCCCGTAACCCTGGGTAGCAGCTCCGTGCTCCAGGTCGGCCAAAAGGTGCTCGCCATCGGCAATCCCTTCGGCATCTTCAACGGCACCATGACGCGCGGCATTGTCAGCTCCATCCGCCAGGTGCAGGAGCCCGACGGCACCTATATCGACGAGGCGATCCAGACCGACGCTGCCATCAACCCGGGTAATTCCGGCGGTCCGCTGCTCAATTCCCACGGCGAAGTGGTCGGCATCAACACCATGATCGCATCGGCCAGCGGCGGCAACTCCGGCGTGGGCTTTGCCATCCCCATCAACGCCGCCAAGGCCGTACTCAACGACCTCGTGAAGTACGGACGGGTCCGCCGGCCCACCCTCGGCATCCGTCCCTTGCCCGTGCCCATGAACCGCGAACTCGCGGAGCAACTCGACCTGCCCTCGGATACCGGTGTTCTGGTCATGCAGGTCGTTCCCGGTTCCGCTGCCGCCCGCGCCGGAATCAAGGGCGGCAATCAACGCGTCTACTACGGCAATTACGAGATCATCATCGGCGGCGATCTCATCGTCGAAATCGATGGCCAGGAGGTCAAAGACACGCAGGATCTGGCCCATCTGATGAATAACCATCGCTCCGGTGACACCGTCACCATCGTCTACTACCACGGCAAAAAGCGGGAGACCGCCCGAGTTCAGCTCGACGAAGCCAGGGGCGGTACCCAGACCTAGAAGTTCCTTCGGCCGACACTCATTCAGGATCGCGTCCTGAATGAGTGTCCGGCTGCTATTACCCTCGGAGTTACCAGACCAAGCGGAATGATGCGCTGTTCGCCAATGGTTGCCGGCGATATTGACCGTTCCATAACTCACCGCAGCCCAATTTCAGTACTCTTTATCCAATCCTTTGGCCGTTCGCAAGGATTAACTATTCAATTACAACGTGCTCTGAAACTATTGACCGCCGAGATAATCGTTTGTTAACCAGAACGACAATCGCTCCCGTAATCTGCCGCAGGGACTTCACCCGAGTACACCCCGTACGTTAGACTGACAATCGCCGTTCTGGAGATCTCATGTCGTCCTCGCACCGGCCATTTATAACCGCCCGCATCACCGATCACATCACCCTGGCGGCTTCACTTCTCAAAGACGAAGCCTATCTCGATGCCGTTTCGGGCACGGCCATGGCGATGGCTCAAGCCTTGCGTGCCGGCTCCAAAGTCCTGTTCTTCGGCAATGGCGGCAGTGCTGCTGACGCGCAACATCTTGCCGCCGAACTGACTGGCCGCTTTCTCCTCGAACGCCGCAGCCTGCCTGCCCTCGCGCTAAGTACCAACAGTTCCTCACTTACCGCGATCGGCAATGACTATGGGTACAACGAAGTCTTCGCTCGCCCGCTCGCAGGCCTTGGCGCCCCGGGAGACATTGCCTTCGGCATCAGTACCAGCGGCAACTCCCCCAACGTACTTCGCGCCATGGAAGTTGCTCAAGCGAAGCAGATGGTTACCGTGGCACTTAGCGGACGCGCGGGAAAACTGCCTGCACTCGTGCAGCACGCCATCTGCATACCCTCTGAGTGCACCCCGCGCGTTCAGGAAGCGCACATCCTGACCGGCCACATTCTCTGCGAAATTATCGAAACAGAGTTATTCAATAAGTCAGCAAGCTAACGCTTGTCTTACTCGCCGGATTGGGTTCAGAGCTATGAAGAGAGTTTCTGGTTATGACTGGCGGAAAGATATGTGCTTATGGCCGAAGAAGCTGATGATAACGGTGATAACTCCCAGCAGAGCGCCCGCGATATAGGGTGCCTGGTTCTCGTAGCCAAAGCGGTGCCGGATAACAAACACAACGATTGGTAGCATAACCATGCTCAATGCCATGCTGCTGCTATACACTGCCACACACTTGCACCACTCGCGAAAGTAGTTACCCTTGGTTTTGAAGACAAACCACTTGTAGCCAAGAAACGCAACCGTGATGTTAATCATCGTTGACGGTATTACCGCAAGGATGTAACTCTGTCGTCCGAGCGGCGCAAGCAGCGCCGTGAACAGTGCAAATGTCCCATAGCCAAATAAGGTGTTCCATGCGCCTGTCAGCAGATAGCGTCCAAGCTGACCGGGCGGAACATGCTTGGTCAAGAGTTCAAGTCGCGATTCCGCTGGCGTATTCAAGCTCAGGCTCTCCCCGCATTCTTCTCTTCATTTGACTTTAGTGGTTCGCCCGGACCGAATTCAAAATTAATCCAAGCGAGGCGATGGCATCGCGCACGCGGGAATACACTTCGCGCACGTTTAGCTCTTCGTTATAACAGAGCGTAATGATGCTGATGGTCTTCACTTGTTCACTCCGGGTCATCAAAGGTCAGTTGCTCCACGCTGATGCTGTCGGCGTGTGCTTTGTACCAATCGTAAAGCTCTGCTACACAATCACTCATCGTCCGAAAGCGAAAGTTGCCAACCTCATTTAACATACGCGTGTTATCCGCGCTGTACTCTGGAGCCATCGCCGGATTGTGAACAATAATATCCGGGTTGCAGCCTGATGCGGCAGCTACCATTCCAGCCAGTTCGAGCAAAGTATAAGCCTCTCCGCGGCACACGTTATATGCCTTCTGCCCGGGCTTATGCTCCAAAAACCATGTGAGTAACTCGGCAAGTTCGGAAACATAAAGATAATCGAATCGAACATTCTGCCGGATCGTAATCGGCAGCCCCCGAACCACTCGTGCGCAGGCATTGGAGATGAAGCGCACATCCCAGGCTTCGTACTTGCCAAAGACTCCGAACAGCCGCAACACGAAAATGTTGTCGGTATTTGCAGCGTACTGGGCGCAGATGTACTTCGAAAACCCATAAGGGTCGGTGGGTACATGAGTATCGAAGTAACCTTCACTTACCCGCGCCGGAAGGTTTGCCCGGCTGTATTCCGCGCCTGAGCCGAAATGCAGCATCTTTCCAAACAAAGACCGGCTGCGCGCCAGGTTGAAAAACATCCGGCAGTTGCGGTCGAGCAGGTCGGATGCAGCGCCGATGCGGCGGTTGGAGCGGGTGGTCGCCGTGTGTACCACAACGTCGAACTGTCCTGCGCGCAGATACTCGCGTACGCAGCTCTCGTCGAGCAGGTTCAATTCAGATGAAGTGGGCGCGACGATGGAGTAACGTCTACCCAGGTCTTCCGCCAGGTTCCGTCCAATGAAGCCCGAACCGCCAGTGAGCAATACTTTCACGCAGATACCTTACCCGCATCCGCATGCGGACGCGGACAGAATCATCTCGATAAGTTCGCGCACCGCACCGTTTCCCCCCTTGGCTGTGGAGACGAATCGGCACTTCTCGCGGATCGAGGGTTGCGCGTCGGCTGGCGCGGCCGCGAGGCCCGCAATTTCGAGCGCCGGCAAATCGTTCACATCGTCACCCATGAAGCAGATTTCCTCGAGTGCGAGATTGTGATGAGCCGCCAGACTCCGCAAGGCCCGCGCTTTATCTTTGCACGACTTTTCCACGTCGCTGATTTGCATCTTCGCCGCCAGGCGGTCGATCAGCGGACTGTCCTCGCCGGAGATGAGTGCGAGTTTCAGGCCCGCTTTTCGCGCTCGCGACAGTCCCATGATGTCGGCGAAGTGGAAGCGCTTCCACTCTTCCCCGTTTGGCCCCCACCAGAAGGAGCCATCGGTGAGTACGCCGTCCACATCCATCGCGATCAGCTTAATTGCCATTGGCTCCGACTCGGCGCAGTTTTTTTAGAATCGGCTGTTCGCGCTCCAGTACGCGCTTGACTCCGTCTCCCATCGAACGCTCGGTCACCCGGATATAGCTGACCAGTTTGGTAATTCCATTTGGCTCCAGAGATGCCGCCTGGTCCGATCCCCACATGGCGCGATCGGTTGTGATGTGCCGCTCGATAATGCAAGCCCCTAGCGCGACGGCTGCAACCGACGACGGAAGACCGGACTCATGGCCCGAGTAACCTACCGGTACGCCGTAACGCTCCTCCAAGGTGCGGATTGCCTGCAGGTTCAACTCTTCGTAGTAGGCAGGATAGGTGCTGCAAGCGTGCAGAATAGCCAGATTTTCTTTGCCGAGCACGGCAACCGCGTGGTCAATTTCCTCAACCGTGCTCATGCCGGTAGAGAGTAGGATCGGCTTGCCGGTTGCTCGCGTATGGCGAAGCAGGTTGTCATCGGTGAGCGAAGCCGAGGCAATCTTGAAGCATGGCACATCGAAGCGATTGATGAGATCGACCGAAGGCTCGTCCCAGCAGGAGGCAAACCAAGGAACCTTGACGGCGCGGCAGTACTGATCGATTTCGACAAAATCGTCATAGTCAAATTCGAGCGCATGCTTCAGTTCGCCATTGGTGGTGCCGAAGGGGCTTTCGCGTGGGCGCGCCAACTCTTCGGCCGAGTAGACGATCTCCACGGTGCGCTTTTGAAACTTGACCGCATCGCAGCCGGCGCCAACGGCAACACTGATCAACCGCTTCGCCAGATCGACGTCGCCGTTATGGTTGATTCCAATCTCGGCAATGATGTAGCAAGGGTGGCCGTTTCCTACCTTCTTCGCCCCAATTTGTATCTGCGCTTTCTTCTGAACTGTCTCCGGCATGATTCGGTCTCCAACTTGCAATTTAATAAAACCTGATTCGATAACCTAGTCCGCTGCTAACCGAACAAGTCAGCGCCGCGCAGAAGGCTGGCTCCGCATGCAGCCGCGACGGCAAAATCTCACTCTGAGCAATGCAGCAAGTTTGCTTCCATTCCGAAGCGTATGGAAACACGCGTCTTTTGGGGGGATCGGAAAACCGATTTTGCGGGATTAAGCGCTCGGGATTGCGCGATATTGCACTCTGCCAGGGCTGCGTCCCCCGGATATCCCATCGAGTGATCCTCTCCGAAATCACCTTCGATTATATATCGCTCCCCCTGAATTGCCGATTCTCCATGAATCGCCATGGTAAACAAAGACAATTCCCTAAGCTCGGCCCAGGATGGTGATTCGCACTGGAGAACCCGCGGACTTTGCGCGCGCGTTGACCAGTTCACGCACTTGGGTTAGCGTTGGAAGCTTCAGATGCTGATGCTCCCACATCTACGCCGCGTTATGGCCCTGGCTTTCACCAGTCTGTTGCTGGCCTCGCCACCGCTATGGGCAGAGGGTTCTCAACCGGTCCGGGCGCGCCACGTCATGGTGGCCAGCGTGCATCCGCAGGCGTCTAACGTCGGCGCCGAGATCATGCGAAAAGGCGGCAACGCAGTGGATGCCGCGGTCGCGACCGGCTTTGCGTTGGCCGTGGTGCATCCGGCGGCGGGCAATCTGGGCGGCGGTGGATTCATGCTCTACCGCACGGCAAAAGGTGAGATGCACTTTCTCGATTTTCGTGAAAAGGCTCCGGCCGCCGCCTCGCGCAACATGTACTTGGACAAGCAGGGCAATGTGACCGGAGAGAGCCTGTTTGGCTACCGCTCGGCCGGCGTGCCCGGGACGGTAGCCGGTCTGGCAGAGGCTGAGCGCCGCTGGGGTAAGCTGGGTTTGGCGAAGGTGATGGAGCCGGCAATTGGGCTGGCTCGCAACGGAGTCACGGTCACGCCGGATGAGGCCGAGATGATGCACGACGCGGGCTTGGCGCGCGATCCGGAGTCCAAGCGGATCTTCCAGCGGGATGGCCGGTTCTACGAGCAGGGAGAGATTCTGAAGCAACCGGAGTTGGCACGTACTCTGGAGCGCATTGCACGGAATCCGGATGAGTTCTATCGCGGACCATTGGCCACGCAGATTGCCACGGCGGTCACGCAGGGCGGGGGACTGATTACCGCCTCCGACCTTGCCGGATACAAGGTCGTCGAGCGCGTGCCCATCCATGGAAGCTATCGCGGATATGACATTTACAGTGCGCCGCCGCCGTCCTCGGGCGGCATTGCGCTGATCGAAACGCTCAACATTCTGGAAGGTTTTGACCTGCGTGCGATCCAGCGTAATTCCGCCCGGCATCTGCACCTGGTTGCCGAGGCTTACCGCCGTGCGTTCTTTGACCGCTCGGTATTTCTAGGCGATCCGGACTTCGCGGATATTCCCGTCGCGCAGCTGATCGACAAAAAGTACGCGGCCGAATGGCGCTCCTCGATCGATCCTGATAAGGCCAGTGTGAGCACGGAATTGCAGCGGCCGAGCATGGCACATCTGGACGAATCGGCGGTGCTGCATGCTCCGTACATCGGACCAGAGGAGCAGGACACCACGCATTACTCCATTGTGGGCGAAGCGGGCGATGCAGTTGCGGTCACCACCACGCTGAACGACTACTTTGGCTCGCGCGCGACTCTGCCCGGCCTCGGCTTTCTGCTGAACGACGAGATGGATGACTTCATGTCCAAGGCGGGAGTGCCGAATTCGTACGGCCTGATTCAGGGGGAAGCCAATGCGATTGCTCCCGGCAAGCGTCCGCTCAGCGCCATGACCCCTACAATGGTGGTAAAGGACGGGCGATTGCTGCTGGTGCTTGGTTCGCCAAGCGGTCCCACGATTATTACCACCGTTGCCAACGTGCTGATCAACGCGGTGGATTTCGGAGAAGATATTCAACGCGCGGTGAATGCTCCGCGCTTCCATCACCAGTGGATGCCTGACGAGTTGAGGGTGGAAGCATGGCAGCTTTCACCGGATACCATTGAGCTGTTGGAGAAGATGGGCCACAAGATCAAGCGCACCGGTTCCTGGGGCGATGCCGAGTGTGTCGCCATCGACTGGAAAACCGGTGAGCGCCTGGGCGCCAGCGATGCACGCAACGGCGGCAGTGCGGTAGGCTGGTAGAGAAAGCGGAGCAAACGAATGTTGAAGGCAATCTCGACGTACATCCATGTAAGGGAGCAGCTTCGTCCGGGAATTCTGGAAACAATGGCTGGAGGCGGAGTCGCGGGCATCGAAATCTTTGCTACGCGCGGCCACTTCGATTACGGCAACGCATATCAGGTTCGCGAGATCGCTTCCTGGTTCAGTGCGCGAGATGGAGTTGTCCTCCAGTCGATGCATGCACCGATCTTCGCCTCGGGAGAGTGGGGCCGATCCGATACGCCTCCGCTCAACATTGCCGGACGCGATCGCAAGGAACGGATCACCGCGATGGACGAGATCAAGCGCGCCGTCGAAATCGCCGAAACAATGCCCTTTCGCTTCCTTGTAGTGCATGTCGGAGTCGCGGGAGAGCGCTTTGATGACCACAAATTCGAAGGCGCCTTGAGCTCCATCGAGCATCTGCGTGCGTTTGCCAAGCCCCTCGGCGTGCAATTGTTGCTGGAAAACATTCCGAACGAACTCACCGCTCCAGAAAAACTTATGGCGCTGATCCACACCCTGCACTACGACGATATTGGAGTTTGCTTCGATCTTGGACACGCGCACTTAGAGCCGGGAGTAGAAGCGGCATTTGAAACCCTCAAGCCTCTGATCCGTTCGGTTCACGTACATGACAATCACAGCATGAAAGACGAACATCTCTGGCCGGGCGAAGGGACGATTGACTGGAAGCGCACGTGCGAGTTGCTGCAGACAGCTCAGCAAGTGCCAGGATTAGTGTTCGAGATCGAAGGCGATCGCGAGGGCAATCCCAGTTACGGGAAAACCGTGCCGGGGAAGATGATGGCAAGCTGGAAAATGCTGGAGATATAAGCAGTACGACGAGTAGATAAAACTGCAACTTGCGTTGTGCTGTGATTCCCGCAGCCATGCTAACGGCAACGAGACAGCGGCCCGGACTCAAGGCTAATCAAAAGCGGCTAAGGCGCGCCGGGATCAATGCCCGCAAACGACGACGGTGCTTACGCTCCGCAAAACGCATTGGAGCTGAAGCGCCTAGTTCAGCAGCGCCTCGCGCAGCCGGTGGCCGCACCACAGCCCGTATTCCGACCACACCGATACCGTAGTTCGCCTTATCTGCAGGAGACGTTTACCTTCCTGCTGCTCACCGCCGAGGCTGCCGTCGCGCTGGCTTCTCCAACGAAGGCGCAGCTTACCTTATGTCGAAATGTGGTCCTAAAGTTCTCGCAAATCTCCCAGAAGGGACAACTCCGCGTTCTACACATGAATCTCGTGACACGATAACGCGAACCCTGAGCTGCTGGGCTTAAACCCTGTCCTTCTTCAGTGCGAACATGGTGTGGCCCAAACAGTAGACACTTTTCCCGGTTCGGCAATCCCCAACTTACTTAACGATGAAAAGGAAAACACAATGAGCAATACAATCACCACGAAAGACGGAACGACACTCTATTACAAAGACTGGGGCAACGGGCAGCCCGTAGTTTTCAGCCATGGCTGGCCGCTCTCTTCAGATGCCTTTGAAGATCAGATGTTCTTTCTGGCTTCGCGCGGATACCGCTGCATCGCACATGACCGCCGTGGCCACGGGCGGTCGGGCCAACCGTGGAATGGCAACGACATGGACACGTACGCTGACGATCTCGCGGAGCTGGTTCAGAAGCTTGGTATCGAGAATGCCATTCATGTCGGCCATTCCACCGGCGGTGGAGAAGTCGCCCGCTATATTGCTCGCCATGGCACGAAGCATGTGGCAAAGGCAGTGCTGATTGCTTCCGTACCGCCGCTCATGGTCAAGACGCCAGCAAATCCCGGTGGAACGCCGATCGAGTTGTTCGACAAGCTACGCGTCGGCGTTCAATCCGACCGGTCGCAATTTTGGAAGGATTTGAGCCTGCCGTTTTACGGCTACAACCGCCCGGGCGCAAAAGTTTCCGAAGGGGTGCGCGAGTCATTCTGGCTGCAGGGAATGATGGCGGGCTTTCCTGCCTCGTACTTCTGCATCAAGGCATTCTCTGAGACGGATCAAACCGAGGACCTGAAGAAGTTCGATGTACCGACGCTCATCATACAGGGCGACGACGACCAGATCGTACCGTTCGCCAACTCCGGCCTGCTCCAGTCCAAGCTCATCAAGGGCGCGATCCTGAAGATTTACAAGGGTTCCCCGCACGGCCTGTGCACAACGCTCAAAGAGCAAGTCAATGCGGATTTGCACGAGTTTATAACCGGGAAAGTTCAGAAAGGCTCTCAAGCAGCCTGAGTTCAACACGCTGCGGCAGATCGTGACACTCGCAGCTCCTCTGCGGCTGCGTCAGGATATGAAAGGGTCATCTAGGAGCGCTCACGGTAGGCAAAGACAATCTAATTAAGGAGACCGTAACTATGTCGCACCATCTCGATTCACCACTCGCACGCCAGGATACTCGTCTCGATATCACAGATGTATACCTCTTCCGAGGTAACTCAGGAACTGTTTTCGTAATGAACACCAACTCATCAGTCGCTGGAAATAATTACCCTGAGCGTTTCCATCCAGAGGCGCTGTACGAGTTCAAAGTGGACACCGATGGCGACGCTATCGAAGACGTGACCTTCCGTGTCTCATTTGGGCATGGTACGGGCGAAGGTCGGCAAACTCTTGAGGTGCGACGCCTAGACGGCCAAGCCTCGCGAGACCGTACCGCAGAAGGTGTAATGTTGGGCCAGGGGCTCACGGAAAATGAGATCACCTGCCGAGGTGGCGTACGGGTCTGGGCTGGAATGGCAGGAGAGCCCTTTTATATTGAGCCGACTGTGCTGGGTGCAATACGCATGGCGGTAGCGAGCGGCGCTGCCGTCGATCTCACCGGATGGAGCAAAGATAAGGCGGTCAATGCCTTCGCCGACACCACCGTGAGCTCGATTGTTCTTGAGGTTCCAGATGACTCGTTCTCCACTAAGACGATTGGCTTCTGGGGCGTCACGGCACTCGCAACCGACTCTGGTGGATGGCGGCAGATCAACCGGGCTGGGAAGCCGATGATTCAGCCAATCTTTAACCCGGATGACAGCGAGCGGGCCAGTGCCTATAACACGAGCCAGCCTGTGGAGGATCCGGCAATATACGGACCGCTCGTCAGCAGACTGGTTGCTGGCGTTGTCACTGCGATGGGTACAACTACCAGCGGCCAGGCCTACGGCAAACTCGTTTCCGAGCTCTGTTTCCCGGACATACTGCATTATGAGATCGGCACCCCTGCAGTTTACGGCTTTGCAAAACGCAACGGCAGGGCACTCTCCGACAACGCACCTGAGGTGATGTTTTCGATTGTCACCAACTCGGCATTGTCCGACGGCCTGCAGGCCAGTTCAGCCACCGGCTCACTTCGCCCTGACTTCCCATACGTCGCCGCTGTCCCCGCAAAAGGGCAGCTCAGGGCGAGTGGAGATAACAAGGCAGCCTAGTCGAACTCGTTTGGTCGCTGGCCCGAGTAAGGTTGATCGGCACCATTTGCCCGACCAATCTTGCCCGGCCAATCGCCTGCCCGTTCGAAACATATCAACAGCTCGGAGGAAGAAATCAATCGGATCAGTCCGCAATTTATTTTGTGAACCACATGTCGATTGCTGTCACCACCAGGAACGCGGCGAAGCATTTGCGAAGTACCGCGTTAGAGAGTTGCTGCGCCCACCCGCCGCCCACCCATCCGCCCAGCAGCAGGCCCACAAAGATCAGCGCGGCCATCTTCAGGTCCACGTTTCCCGTCCGGTAGTACTGCCAGAAGGCGAGGGCACCGCTGGGCGGCAGCAGCACTGCCAACGAGGTGCCCTGCGCCATCTTGTGGTTGAATCCTGAGAAGTGCACTAGCGACGGCACAATCAACACGCCCCCGCCGATCCCCACCAATCCAGCCAGAATCCCCGCCAGAATTCCGGTTCCCAGCCCCACCATCAAGAATTTCCCGCTCAGGAACTTCATACGATCTCCTCCTTTCTTACATCTTGTATTCCGAGAGATCGAACGGCGGCGAACACTCATGCGTTGGACTCGCATTTGTGTATCAAGGTTGGACTTAGAACGGAGAATTGGCGCGAGCACATAAAAGGCTGAACAATACAATCCAGACGCGTGCGTTCGGCTTTTCTGCCGGGCGCTTCTCAAGATCCTGTTAGGACGGCAACAGGGTATAGGAAGAGCACCACTCGATTTTCGGACAAACTCTTTTGCTCAAAAGCCATCGTAGACGCCAAGCTCTTTTAGAAGCTGCAGGGACCAAACTCGGCCATCTGTCCTCAGGCAAGCGAAGTGTTTCGCCCATTAGGAAAATACAAGACGGAGGAAACTGGTTGGATGTTCTTGGTCGTTCTGGAATCGGCGGGTTTAATACATGTCCATACAATCTTTCCGGCTTCGGCATCGTCTCTCTGCAGCGATGCCGCGCGTCTTAAAGGTCTCGGCGCCATCAAGAGGCCGTAGCGGAGGGTCTGGATCAAATTCAACCTTACGGCGATGGAGCCTCTATTTCCGGTAGGTTCCACCGCTTATCTGACGAGACGGCACGTCTCACAAAGATGAAAGGAAATCAACATGGCTAGCACCGCCAAACACGGAGTCGAAATACTTCGCGATCCATCGCTCAACAAATCGACCGCCTTCACCGAGGCCGAAAAGCAGGCACTCGACATTGTCGGGCTCGTACCCGACGTCACAGAAACAGAGGAGTTGCAGTTGCGGCGCGTGATGATGCAGCTGAGCGAGAAGAACACGGACCTAGAACGCTACATCTATCTTGTAAATCTACTAGACCACAACGAAACACTCTTCTATCGAACCGTTATGTCCGACCCGGCGCGCTTTCTGCCGATCGTGTACGACCCGACCATCGCCGAGGCGTGCCTGAAGTTCGGCCACATTTACCGGCAGCCGCGTGGCATGTATCTCTCGATTACACGTCGCGGCAAAGTAAAAGAGGTTCTAAAGAACTGGCCGGAGAAGGACGTCCGGTTTATCTGTGTTACGGATGGCGGCCGAATCCTTGGGCTTGGTGACATCGGGGCAAACGGCGCGGCCATTCCTATCGGCAAGCTGCAACTCTACACTGCCTGCGCCGGTGTGCCGCCGCAATACCTGCTGCCCATGTACCTCGACGCGGGCACAAATAACGAGCAGTACCTGCACGATCCTTTGTACCTTGGGTTGCGCAGAACGCGCCCGTCGACCGAGGAGCTTTATGCGTTTGTCGACGAGTTCGTCGAAGCGGTGCAGGAGGTGTTTCCGAAGTGCTGCATCCACTTTGAGGATTGGACGGGCGCCGACGCCGTGCACCTGCTCCAGCGTTACCGTGACCAGTACTGCGTCTACAACGACGACGTGCAAGGAACGGCGGGGATCACCCTGGCGGGGATGATCAATGCAACCAAGCTGAAGGGCACAAAGCTGAAAGACGAAAAGTATTTGTTCCTCGGCGCAGGTTCGGCAGGGGTTGGCCTTGCTAACCTGCTCTGTTCTGCGCTCGTTGCGCAAGGCATATCGCTCAAGGAAGCGCAGTCACGCGTCTTTATGTTTGACATCAACGGTCTGCTGGAATCGACGCGCAAGGACCTCGCCGATTTCCAGAGGCCGTATGCACATCAGCACGCGCCTACGCGAGATTTCGTCGAAGCCATCGAGAGTATCAAGCCAACCACAATCATCGGCGTTAGCACGGTTGGCGGTGCGTTCAACCAAAAAGTCATTGAGACCATGTCGCGCATCAACGAGCGCCCTGTGGTCCTTGCGCTATCGAACCCGACCGAGCATGCGGAGTGCACGCCCGAGCAAGCTTACACTTGGTCAAAGGGTAAGGCGATCTACGCCGCTGGCGTGCAGTTCGCGCCAATCCACTATAACGGCCAAACATTTCTACCAGGACAAGCAAACAACTTCTATATTTTCCCTGCGATCGGTATGGCAGTCTTCGCCACACGGGCGAAGCGTGTCACCGACGAGATGTTCATCGAAGCCGGGCAGGCGGTGGCGGATCAGGTGCCGTCGGAGTTGCTCAAGCAGGGTCTCCTGTACCCGCTGCAATCGAATATTCTTGAGGCCGAGATCCAGACAGCCGCACGAGTGGCGAAACTCGTCTTCGACTCTGGTTTGGCTAGGATAGCTCGTCCGGCTGACATGGTGGTGTTTATCCGACAGCACGTCTACAAACCGGAATATGCGAACGAAGCGCAAGGAGTAACCAAGGCAGCCTGAGACGCCGGTTCGAGGAAAACGTTGCATGCACGATTCGGCACGGCAAGCTTCTGTGCACGAACAATACTTATCTGTGTCGTGCCTTACGACTCGCCGTGCTGCTATTCCATTTAGACGAGCTGTGAGTGACGGCTGTACTCCGATCAAGACTTGGAACGAACGGAGATACACAAGTCATAAATGGATGAATTAACTCGACCGTCGCACTCCTGGTGCGACATGCATAGCCGTAGGAGGATGGCATGAATCCAATCCATGAAATGACGCTGCCAGACACTCGCAAGGAAACCGACAGCCTTGGCGAAGTCGACGTCCCCGCCAATAAGCTATGGGGTGCGCAAACCCAGCGCTCGCTTGAGCACTTTAGCATTGGGAAGGACCTGATTCCGCGCGAGATGATCGCCGCTTACGCCATTCTGAAGAAGGCTGCTGCTAATGCTAACCATGCCGGGAAGCGGCTCGATGACAAGCATCACAAACTAATCGTAGAGGCTTGCGACGAGATGCTAGCGGGCCAACACGAAGACATGTTTCCCTTGCATGTGTGGATGACGGGAAGCGGTACGCAATTCAACATGAACGTCAATGAGGTGATCTCCAACCGCTGCTGCCAGCTCGCGGGCACGTCGCTTGGAAGTAAGTCTCCGGTCCATCCCAATGATCATGTCAATATGTCGCAGTCATCCAACGACTCTTTTCCGTCGGCGATGAATATAGCAGCGGCAGTTAGCGTCAAGCAGCGGCTGATTCCTGCGGTAAAGGCGCTGCATGACGCAATCGCAGAAAAGTCGGACGAGTGGAAAGACATCGTCAAGATCGGCCGCACCCATATGCAGGACGCTACGCCGATTACCCTTGGCGAAGAGTGGTCTGGTTACGCGGGTATGCTCGCCGACAATCTTGACCGAATTGAGGATGCGCTGCAAGGGGTTTACCGCCTCGCGCTCGGTGGCACAGCCGTGGGCACCGGCATCAACGCCGCTCCGGGATTTGGCGAGGCGGCCGCTATTGAAATCGCGAAGCTCACGAACCTGCCGTTTGTCAGCGCACCAAACAAGTTCACGGTGCAGGGCGCTCACGACGACCTGGTACAGCTTTCCGGTACGTTTCGTACCTTGGCGGTGTCGCTCTACAAGATCGCCAATGACATACGACTGATGTCGTGTGGGCCGCGAGCGGGTTTCGCTGAACTGGTGATTCCCGCGAATGAGCCGGGATCATCAATCATGCCCGGCAAGGTAAATCCTACGCAGGCCGAAGCACTTGCGATGATCGCCGTGCAGGTGATGGCCAACGATGTAGCGGTGGGCTTTGGCGGTGCAGGTGGTTACCTGGAGATGAATGTTTACAAGCCGCTGATCATCTTCAATGTCACTCACTCTGCAACGATCATGGCGGATGGATGTACGAACTTCCGCAAGTTCCTCATCGAGGGCACGAAACCAAATCTGAACAAGATCAAAGAGTACGTTGAGCGTTCGCTAATGCTGGTGACAGCACTTGCGCCCGTCATCGGCTACGACAAAGCATCCAAAATTGCCCACTATGCGCTGGACTACGATCTCACGCTAAAGCAGGCCGCGTTGAAGCTAGGCTTCGTGACGGAAGACGAGTTCGATCGCGTCGTCGATCCGGCTAAGATGGTCCACCCGTATGTTGCAAAAGCAAGCTGATAGAGGGCACAAGGCTAAGTCTAAGGCTCAACGGTCAGGTCAGCCAGATGTGCAATGGACTACAACTGACTTGCCTGGCCAACTCACATCGTTGACGCTACCGGATGACATCTAGAGTGACGGTTGCCGTATGCGTTATGCCTCCGCCCGTGGCCGTGATGGTGATTGTTCGAGTTCCGGTGGTTGCTCTAGAACCCACTTTCAGGGTCATCTTCGAAGTTCCGCTGCCGGGTGCTGTTATGGAGCTGGGACTGAAGGTCACCGTAGTCGAGCTGCCTTCTCCGGATGCCGACAAGGTGATGGCCGAGTTGAAGCCGCCGGAAACGGTCGTGGTGATCGTGGAGGTGCCGGAACTTCCCCGAGCCACTGACAAAGACGTGGGCGATGCAGAAAGGGTGAAGCTGGCCTGGGAGGTAACGGTCAGCGATACCGTGGTCACCTGAATAACCCCGCCCCCTGTGCCGGTTACGGTAATTGTGTACGTACCGACCGCAGTGGTTGAGGACACGGCCAAGGTCATGATGGACGTGCCCGAACCCGGCACCGGGATAGAGGATGGGCTGAAGCTTACGGTTACGCCTGCGGGTTGGCCACTGGCAGATAAGGTTACCGCCGAGCTAAAGCCGTTAAGGGCGCTGGTTGTGATGGTGGAAGTGCCATTGTTGCCCTGGAGCACCGAGACCGAAGTTGGCGAGGCAGAAATCGTGAAAGTAGGTGACGTCGACGGTGAAGCAAGGGCGTTGATCAGGCCGACCCCGTTCGGACTGCCCCAGCCAGTTACAAGATCGAACCCGGTTACCGCCGAATAGCTGCCGGATGTGCCGCTGGTGATGTCGTGGAAGTCCGTGCCATAGCTGGACGTCACATTTTGTGCGTAGATAGTCGGGTTGATGAAGCCAATGGTCGGGTCGCCGTTGGAAGCTAGCTGCTGGTTAACCAGCGCAATGTAGCCGGCCCACATGGGAGCGGCGAAGCTGGTGCCACCGTAATCGTTGGCCAGGCAGGTCGTCTGGTCGGCACAGGTGTAGAAGGTGAAATTTGCGTTTGCCGATACGTCCGGGCCGTTGCGATAGATCGTCGAACCCTTATTGCTCGAGTTGATCACGCCCGAGAGCTGCTGCCACGAGGGAATCGCGATTTTGTCAGGGGAAATGCCGCCGCCACTGTCTACCCAGGCGGTTTCCGACTCCCAGGCACCGCCCGCGCCAGCGGTTATCAAGTCCGTACCGCCGACTGAAACGACATACGCGTCATCCGCGGGCCAGCCCCCATTTGTGGACGACCAGGTGGAACTGTCGCCCGAAGCCACAAAGAAATTCTGGCCTTGAGCCGCCATCTTTTTGAAGTATGGGTCGAGCGTGCTTGGATCGACGGGCGTCCAGCCCCACGAGCAGCCAATTGTGGTGGGCAGCGGACTGTGCGTCGTCATAGTGCTGATGATTGCGGTATCGGTTGATCCGATGTACATCACCAGACTTGACAGCCCCGGAGCCATGCCGATCGCCTGGGTCATATCGAGCGTCTGCTCGGTGTCATCACACATGCCACCGGCGCTGTTATACACGCAGCTAGTGCTGGTTCCATCCGTAGAGAGCAGTGTTATAGGTACAGTGTTGGTTTGACCAACGTTTTTGAAATAAGTATTCAAATCAGCCAGATCGGTACCGTAATATTCGAGCAGTCCGAGGTTCTGCCCAGCACCCGTGAGGGCCGTTCCACCATAGTAGGCTGCACGCATGTCGCTGCCTAAAAAAGAAGCCGAAGGGCCCGAGCCTGTCGTGGCATGGAAAACAACGGCCTCGGGATCGATGCCATGAACCTTCGCGTAGTCGCTCTTCTTAACGAGCATAGGATGCGGGATGGAGTAGTTGTCCAATCCGGAGAGGTGCCAGAGAGAGAATGGCAAGTTTGTGATGGGCTCATTGTCTGGCGCGTGAAAAATGCGGTTCTCGGTGGGGTGCTGGTACGTACGCATGTTTACATGGAATGCCATCTCGACGGCTGAAACGGGGCCTTTGATCTGCACGTCCATGCCATCGCGCGTGCCACCAATTATCGTAAAACCGTTCGCCTTCGCGAAACGAACCACGGCATCATAATCTTCCTGGCTGGGACCAAACCTTTCGGTGAATTCGGGCACGGTGACGAAGTGCCGGTAGGAGGGACTGGTCGGATCATACAGTTCGTTCAGGAATGAATCCAGGCCCGCCGGATCACGTAGCGGCAGAACAATGTCCAACTGCATGATCTGGTCTGGTGGGAGCTGTCCGATGGGATTCGCCTCACCGTTGCGACTCACCTCACGCACATGGCGGGTGAAGAAGGCCTGCGCCTGTGCCGGGGATTCCATGACGAGCGGGAGCATCGCCGAGCACAGCACCAAACACAGTCCTCTCAGGACTGTCGCTCCATAGTTCTTTCCTGATTGGTTCATCAGTTAACTCCTCTGGCTCTTGAAAACGTGGAATCTCTCTTTGTGGCGGACGAAAATCGTTTGTCGCTCAGGTTTCAGAAAGTCCGTTGGGTGCGGAGCTAGCCAACACACACCTTTGATGCTTAGATGCAGCTCACATAATGAGAGTTGTCCAGAGATGCTGGCATTGGATATTCGCTTCTCACCGATCCCCGGTGAGAAGCGACGAGCCTTGGAGGAACACTTCAGCGGTTTAACGATGTCTTTCGGAGGAGTATTTCGTGGCTACTGGCACGCCGAACATCGTTCTATTAATGTTGCCGAGGTGGTTCAGTTCGCCGAGTACTTCCAGGAAGTGCCGGGTGGAACGTGCGATGCGATCGCACGCCCAGACCAGGACTATGTCGAACTTTCCGCGGCGGGCATCGGTCAGGAGCTGATCGAGGCCGGGGCGCTTCGCTTTCGCCCCGCTGATCTTGTCGGTGTACTCGCCGTGGCCACATTTATCCCGGCGTGGACTTGGTTTTCTACGGTAACCAGCGCCAACTGGAGTACGACTTTGTGGTCGCTCCCGGCGCGGACCCCAGCCGCATCGCATGGCAGGTTGACGGCGCCAGTGCCGCCGTCGATGCAGAGGGAAACCTTGTGCTAACCGCAGCCAATGGGCCAGCCAGCTTCAAGAAACCGCTTCTCTACCAGATGGACGGGGACAAGAAGATCGCCGTCGAAGGCTCGTTCGCCGTGGCCGGAAACCAGGTTCGCTTCCGCCTAGGCAGCTACGACCACGCCAAAGCGCTCATCATTGACCCTGTGCTCAGCTATGCCAGCTATCTGGGCGGAAGCGGCACGGACAATATCGGCCATGCTCAATCATTTGGGGTAACTGGCGTCGGGAGCCAGTCGCAGGGCCTAGCGGTGGACAGCGCGGGTAGTGTTTATGTCAC
>Ga0326727_10003166_pt1 | contig 53518 bp, 58 predicted proteins | sample MB2enrmetagenome_FD_207643 | JGI IMG/M metagenome (GOLD analysis project Ga0326727, IMG submission 207643) | Lab enriched peat soil microbial communities from McLean, Ithaca, NY, United States - MB29MY | ecosystem: Environmental > Terrestrial > Soil > Wetlands > Peat | place: USA: New York...
GCTATGCTGGAAACTGCGCTGGATATTGAAGAGGGAGCCGACTTAGTTATTGTCAAGCCGGCTTTGGCCTATGGAGATATTATCTATCGTACCAAAGAAAAATTCGGAGTGCCTGTTGTCGCGTATAACGTCAGCGGCGAGTATGCGATGGTGAAGGCCGCCGCGGCGAATGGGTGGATCGATGAGAAGCGGATTGTTATGGAGGCTATGGTAAGTATGAAACGCGCGGGTGCCGATTTGCTGATTACCTATCATGCCTTGGACATAGCACGCTGGCTGAGAGAAGAGGGATCGGTATGATCGTTTCCTGGAATACAACAAACGCCTGTAATATGTATTGTGACCATTGTTACCGGGACGCCGGCTGTCAAGCCGAAGATGAACTAAATACTGCTGAAGCGAGGACCTTGCTGGAGCAGATTACTAAAGCCGGTTTTAAGATTATGATCTTCAGCGGGGGAGAGCCTTTGATGAGGAAAGATATTGTCGAATTGGTGGCCTATGCAACCTCTCTGGGCTTGCGTCCCGTTATGGGAACTAATGGCACTCTGCTCACGCCGGAATTGGCCCGGCAGCTTAAAGAGGCCGGTGCGATGGGCATAGGTATATCTTTAGATTCTCTCGATAAAGCCAAACACGATGAGTTCCGTAAGTTTCCGGGTGCTTGGGATGGGGCAGTACGCGGGATGAAAATTTGCCGGGAAATCGGGCTGCCGTTCCAAATTCACACCACGATTATGGATTGGAATGCCCAAGAAGTCGAAGCAATTACGGATTTTGCCGTTGAGATGGGTGCCGTTGCCCACCATTTCTTCTTCCTTGTGCCGACCGGTCGGGCAGTTTCGATTGAGGAAGAGACCCTCAAGGCGGAGGCCTATGAGGAGATCCTGACTCGAATTATGAAAAAGCAACAAACCGTTGCTATTGAACTCAAGCCAACTTGTGCACCTCAGTTTATGCGGATTGCCAAACAGATGGGCATTGACATGCGCTTCAGTCGCGGTTGTCTGGCAGGAACTCACTACTGTATTATCGGACCGAAAGGGCAGGTTCAACCGTGTGCTTATTTAAATATCCCGTTAGGGGATGTTCGGAAGACCCCCTTTGATGAAATCTGGCAAAATCATGAAGTCTTTAAGACCCTGCGTACTCTTGATTATAAAGACGGATGCGGTTCCTGCGAGTATAAACGGCTCTGTGGCGGTTGCCGTGCCCGAGCTGCGTACTACAATGATGGAGATTACATGGCGGAGGAGCCCTGGTGCTTATACCATGGCAGGAAGGGGGTTTAGTATGGATTCAACCGATCGGGCTTTGTTGAATGCCATCCAGAATTACTTCCCGATCGCAATTCGTCCCTACCAAAGCCTGGGTGAAGCGGTGGGAACGACGGAGGAAGATGCGTTTCAACGGATTCAGCATCTCCGGCAAGAGGGAATTATTCGTCGCTTAGGTGCTGTTTTGGATTCCCGACGCCTGGGGTATTACAGTACCTTGTGTGCAGCTAAGGTTCCGGAAAAGAAAATTCCCATTTTGGCACAATTGCTGGAGGGGATTCCCGGAGTGACCCATAACTATATCCGCAATCACGAGTATAATGTTTGGTTTACCCTGATTGCTCGCTCTCAGGCTATTGCTGAAAGGATACTGCAAAACATTCGGGAAGTCGCAGGTGTTGCGGAGGTCTTTAGCCTTCCGGCCACTCGGCTTTTTAAGATCAATGTCAATTTCGACTTTGATATCTCCGACGAGGACTCCGAAGAGGAAGGCATTGAACCCTCAGAGGACTCTGATCTGCGCAGTATGCAGAGGAGCGATGTAACTCCCTACGAATTAACAAATGAGGATATAGCCCTTATTCAAGTGCTTCAGGGGAATCTGCCGGATTCTGTAACGCCATTTTCAATACTGGCGGAAACTCTGCAGTGGTCGGTTGAAGAGGTTATCTCCTGTGCCTGTCGTTTACTGGAAGCAGAGGTCATCCGCCGTTTTGGGGCAGTTCTGCGGCATCAGAAGGCCGGTTTCGTGGCCAATGCTATGGGTGTTTGGCAGGTCGATCCGGAACAGGCTTCAGCGGTGGGGGAAATAATGGCCCGCTTTAAGGAAGTCAGCCATTGTTACCAAAGACCGACGTTACCTGATTGGCCGTACAACCTCTTTACGATGGTTCATGGACGAACCACAGAGGATTGCGGAGACGTGATGAAGAGACTTTCCCTGGCAACCGGGATAACGACTTATTCCATGCTGTTTAGTACCGCTGAATTAAAGAAGAGCAGTATGCTCTATTTCCTGGAAGATAAAACAGATTAGTAAAGGGGGTATTCCATTGTCTTTTGTGGATGAAAGAAGCCGTCAGGCCTTTGCTAAGGCCCAGAAGGTCATTCCCGGCGGTGTTAATTCACCGGTCAGGGCTTTTAAATCAGTAGGGCGTGACCCGGTATTTATCGACCGGGGCGCAGGAGCTCATATCTGGGACATCGATGGCAACCGTTACCTTGATTATGTCGGTTCCTGGGGACCCTTGATTGTCGGGCACGCTCACCCGGACGTGGTTGCGGTGATCAAACAGGTAGCCGAGCGAGGGACAAGTTACGGTGCACCGACAGAGGTTGAAACTGTATTAACTGAGGAAGTCCTGAAGGCCTATCCGTCTATGGAGATGGTCCGCATGGTTAACTCCGGAACGGAAGCCACGATGAGTGCGCTGCGTTTAGCGCGCGGTGCTACAGGCCGGACAAAAATAGTTAAATTTGAGGGCTGTTACCATGGGCACTCCGACCAACTGCTGATTAAGGCGGGAAGTGGAGCGCTGACTTTTGGTGTTCCCAGCTCCCCGGGAGTTCCGCCTCAAATCGCCTCGGCCACTATTTCCGCTCGTTTCAATGATCTTGAAGGGCTGAAAGAGATCTTTCAGCGTGAAGGGGAAGAGATTGCCGGCGTGATTCTGGAACCGGTAGCAGGAAATATGGGGGTCGTCTTGCCGGAAGACGGCTTCTTACAAGGGGTTCGCCGGTTAACGGAAGAGTACGGGGCCTTACTGATCTTTGACGAGGTGATGACCGGCTTTAGGGTTAGCTATGGAGGCGCTCAGGGCTATTATGGGATTGACCCGGATTTGACCTGCCTGGGCAAAGTGATCGGCGGGGGACTTCCGGTGGGAGCTTACGGAGGGAAACGCCGGTTTATGGAACAAATTTCACCGAGCGGCCCAATCTATCAAGCGGGTACTCTCTCGGGTAACCCGTTAGCGATGAACGCCGGCTTGGTGACGTTAAAATTGTTGCAGCAGCCGGGAACCTATGAGGCTTTAACAAGCAGAACACTTCGGTTGGCTGAAGGCTTAAAGCAGCTCTCCCAAGAAGCGGGGCTTCCTATTTGGGTGAATGCCCTGGGAGCTATGTTTTCTGCTTTTTTTACAGACACGCAAGTCAAGGATTTTGCGAGTGCCTGTACGTCTGATGTGGAGAGATTTGCCAAGTTCTTCAGGGGAATGTTGGAACATGGCATATATTTAGCCCCGAGTCAATTTGAAGCAGTATTCTTATCGACGGCTCATACTGAAGCCGACATCGATCATACGTTAGAACAAGCTCGGACAGTACTAAAGACTCTTTAACCAATAAAAACCTTATTTAAAGGGGGGCTTTTTCGTATGGATCGCAAACGCGTAATTAGAACCCTCATCACGTTCAGCTTATTGGCTGCCTTGGTAGCGGTGCTCATTATTTCCCAAAATCGCGATCCGTCGAACCCACATGCCTCGGTGTCTGAAGAAACATGGATTCATGGACCGCAAGGGCACGGGTATGCTGTTTTAAATAACCAGCAGCCTTGGAAACAATGTTATACTTGCCATGAGAAGAAAGGGCTTGGCGGAGAAGAGTTTTGTCAGAATTGCCATGATCAGTCCGGTGTGAAAGTGGTGATTCCCAAAAAGCCTTCGTAATTGTCCTACAGTTCCGGTTTGTTCTTTCCAAAGGCATGTAGGATAGAACCGCTGCTTTAAATAATTAACAAACGAAAAATAAGGTTCTCCCAGCACTCACCATGAAGCCAAGTCTGGAATATTATGGTACATAAGAAGGGCTGGGAGGGGACTCGGTTTGAAAGCAGAGGAACGGATTGATTTAATCGAGCGTTTAGAACAATTACGAGATTCCAAAGTCTTAGTCTATTTTTCCTATACACCTCTAGATGACACTATGATAGCTCCTCTCTATAAACAACTGAAGGAAATGGGTCATACCAATAAAATTGATCTTTTTTTACACAGTTATGGTGGAGCGGTGGACACACCCTACAAATTGGTGACGTTGATCCGTGAGTTTTGCGAGGAGTTCGCTGTAATTGTTCCATTTGTAGCTAAGTCGGCGGCTTCTATGCTTGTCCTTGGAGCAGATGAAGTGGTTATGGGACCAATCTCCGAGCTTGGGCCCATTGATCCCTTAGTTGCTCATCCCGTTTATAAAGAGATCTTGGTACCGGTCCAAGCAGTCTGGCATTGCTTAGATTACTTGCAGCGCTTTATTATCAATAGTTCTGAACCGGAAGTCGCATCATTTATGGTAACCCCGCTGTTAAATAAGCTTGACCCTTGGCTCATCGGGGACTATGAAAAAACTATCAAGGCCTCGCGGCAATATGCCGAAACATTATTATTGAACAACATGCTGAAAGGTGACCCGGAGCGGGTTTTGAACGTGACCCACGCTTTAACTGAAGGATACTTTTCGCATGGATATCCGATTGGCCGTCGGGAAGCTAAACAATTAGGGCTAAAAGTAACTGAAGCTCATGGAGAACTGTGGGATGTAATTTGGAACTTATATCTCGGTTATGAAGAACTTTATAAGATAAAAGAAGATAAGGATAAGGCAAATAATAAAAATTAAAGTGTCTGTTGGCTTCATTCATAAAAAGACTTGCTTTTAGCAGTCTTTTTCGCACTATCAGCCCCCCCAGGCTGTTTGGCGGTATCTGATGAATGAAATAAATCTTATATCAGGGCAGAAAGTATAAATTCACATTATATATTTCCAAGCACAAGTGCAACCAGGCGAGCGCCTTGCTAAGTCTTCCCCGCTGTGCTACCCCGTGCGAAGACGGGGTCCACGGGCGCCAACTAAGTTTTCTTTAAGTTTCCATAAAAAACATATTGCGTGTCGTCTTTTAATACGGTAGGATAAGCTTGTGCATAATGGTAAATATTAATTAGAGTTGTACGCTCAACCTTAAAATTAGGATAGCGTATTATAATGGAGGTGGACAATTATGCTTACAACATTTGGAATCTTTAACCCTCTCGAAGGTGGAATCCTGCTTGTCATTGCCTTGGTTATTTTCGGACCGGGCAAGTTGCCGGACGTAGGAAAAGCCTTGGGTAAAGGGATAAGAGAATTCAAAGTGGCTAGTGAAGGGCAAGATAAAAAAGAAGACCTCAAAGAAGATAAAAAAGAAGAGGTTAAGAACATTAAAGTCGAGTAATCAATTCCATAGTTTGTTATCTGCAATTTAACTTATGTGGAATTGAAAGAAAGATGGAGCCAATTGGCCCCATCTTTATCTTTTGGTTGGTGTGACGTGTCTCTGTGCATGGAGACCAGCCGATTTCCAATCAGCCCTGTAAAGGTTTAAATCTGCCTTTAAGTTTCTGAACTTCCAGAGCTTCAGCATCGCTCGTTGGATACCAGCCCTTTTGGTTCATAATATTATAGAGGTTCTCATGGATACTGTGTTCTTCGGTGAGGATAGTCTTTAGATTTTGTCTTAAATTAGCACACGTCGATTCAGTAATAAATGTATTGACCGTAGAAGTAAGATGTTTTTCACTTGTCAATAGGTCGGTTAAGATTTCTTGTTCTGACATCGTGTTTTGCATACATGATCCCGTCCTTTCCTAACTTACTGATTTATTGATGGGAATTCAAATAATTGAGTAAAGTATCATAGTGTTTGCGATGGAGTGCGGAAATGGAAGAAAGTTGAGAACTGACAGCTTGGTCCTGGACAGATTGTGAGGCTTGGGCAAACTTATGGACTAATAAAGCTTCGGCCCCAAGTTGGTCATTCAAAATGGCTAAGTTTTTGGCTGTTAATTCAGGCTTCGAAGTATTCATAATCATTCTCCTCTCGGTACTATTTAACAACATTTATAGAATGCCTTGCTGGGGAAAATTTATGCATGTAAAATGATGGATAACGAATTACTGTGCTCCTGTGAGCTAAGAAGATGTTGATCGGGAACTTTTTTGGCAACACTATTTTTATGAAGAAGAAATACCCCATTTCGAGCTTTCGGAAAATGAAGGAGATATCTGCTGATGAATACAAGAGTTGCCCTACCCATGAATCGCGGAAGATTAATTTGCTATTATGTTGCAAGAATTTTCCCACTCGTCAAACTGGAACTCAAGAAATGGCAACAAACGGCAGAACAGATCCCTGATGCCTGTCTAAGTCAGCAAGCCAGGGAAAGTATTCAAGCCAAAGCATTTCATTGTTTGGGCGGATGTATTTTCGCTCTTTATCCAGGAGTGAATAGTGCTGAAGCAATCCAATTTATTGTGGCTTACCAAACCATGAGTGATTATTTGGATAATTTGGTAGATAGCCTGGAGGTTCAGGATGAATTGGCATTTTCTCAGTTGCATATAGCTATGCAAGAAGCCTTAAATCCTGAGGCGGTCCCTTCAGATTATTACTTATATTATCCTTATCGAGAGGATGGTGGGTATCTCAAACGGTTAGTTAAAACCTGCCAAGAAAACCTTAAAAGGCTCCCGTCGTATAACATAGTTCAAGCTAAAGCTATTCAGCTTGCGCAACTCTATTCCTGCTTGCAAACCTACAAACATTTAGCGCTGGGAGACCGGGAAGGGAAGATGTTAAGTTGGATTAACCCCTACTTAATGGAATACCCAGAGATAACAAGCTGGGAATTTGCCGCTGCAACCGGATCGACTTTGGGGATTTTCTCTCTCTATGCGGTTGCCTTCAACCCTCAGTTGACGACCGGACAAGTGCAGAGGCATAGTCAAGCCTATTTTCCCTGGATATGCGGGCTGCATATTTTATTGGATTATTTTATCGATTTACGCGAAGACCGGGAGACGAGGCAGTTGAATTTTGTAGCGTATTATGAAGATGCCGCTCTGACATTTCAGCACCTGCAGCTGTTTGTGAAAAATTCCCTAAAGCAAGCAGAGCGATTGGAACAGCCAATGTTCCATCGGGCGGTGGTCCAAGGACTTCTCGCCATGTATCTATCCGATGAAAAGGGACAGGGCCCGGATATTCGTTCAGTTACAAAGCAATTGGTGAGAGATAGTGGGTTGGGAGTTAATCTTCTTTACCGGATGTGTCGCCAATTAAGAAAGAAGAAGTCTCTATAAAGAAATAAGCATAAATAGGCGAGGAATAGGGACCAACTTTGGCGTATTAACTTACCGGTTGGGTCCCTTAGCTTAGTTTAAAGACCTAATTTGTTCGTTGTAAGATAGAATCAGCTAAATGAAGAAGGGTAGATTTATAAAGACTCCCGGGAATCTTATCTAAGCTTGCTTTGGCCTTACAGATACATTGAGTGGCCGTTGCATAAGCTTGCTCAAGGCACCCTGAACAAATAAGAGCTTCTTTAATACTTTGGAAGGCTTGACGGGAGATCTTATGGGTCTTCATGGTCTCCCTGAGCCAGTTTCCATAGCTAGGGTTATCCAAAAGATAAAGGATTGGAAGAGTTATGTTTCCGTTGATGAGATCAGCGCCGACCGGTTTTCCTAATGATTCTGTATTCCCGCTGATATCCAGGATGTCATCGGTAATTTGATAAGCGTAGCCGATGTTTAATCCGTAGTCACGCATCAAGGTCAGTTCCTCAGATAAAGCCCCAGCCAGGACGGCCCCGGATTGACAGCAAGCGGCAAGAAGGACTCCGGTTTTCTTGGCAATCCGGTTAAAATAATCTTGCTTATCGACAGAAATCGAGAATTGTTCACCTGCTTGATTCACTTCTCCGGCACACATGGCCTGGATTGCCTCTACAAGGTATTTCATACTATCGAGCAATTGATGTTTAGTGAGGATATTAAAGGCTTCAGCAAAGAGGTAATCTCCGGTCAGGATCGCCGCATGGTCTCCATGGAGGGAGTTCACGGTCGGTTTTCCACGCCGGGTAGCCGATTCATCTATAACATCATCATGAATTAAGGAAGCCATGTGAATTAGTTCAGCCGCCACAGCCGCTTGGATCAGCAAGGGGTTTAAGGGGGCAAAACACAGGCCACTATACAGAGTGAGGAGCGGTCGAATTCTTTTTCCACCAGATTGCAGCAGGTTAAGACAGGTTTGTTGAATGAGACCATCGGCTTTACTGAGCACGACCTGCAACTGGTCTTCAACAAATAGCAATTCCGGAAATAACGCGGGATTAGATGGGTCCGTAGGGTTGTAAAGTTGTTGGATACTCATAGCATCAGCCTCTGCCCTCTACTAAAATTATAAATATAGCTTTTTATATTATGTCAGAAAGGTAAAGATAGGATACCTGCCTTTCAAAAAATTTCCAAGCTTTTGTGTGCTTAAAGGATCTAAGAAAACTTGAGTAAGAATAATTCTTTAGGGAAATCTAAACGTGTTTGAACGAGAAAGGTAATTAAGTTCAAAATAGTGGAAAACTAAGAGCCAAAGAGGAGGAATTTAAATGGGCAACGAGAATAACAAAGAACATGCTTCACAATTAAATCGGCAACCATGGGAACCGGCTGGGGTTGTCAGTGTTGTCAATGATGATTCAATACCTAAATATGGAAAAAATGGCCGGAAGAATGCTAAAGGAGGAATACTTGCATTAGAGATTGATGAAGTTTTTCATAATAAAGGAATTATGGAAGGAACACAAAACACACAAAACGGTTAACGACAAAGATGGACCGAGGCCGCAGCCTCGGTTTTCTTAAAAAAGCTCCTGAAAATTCGTATTAAAAATGAATTTGGTAGCAGACTATACCCTGAGGTGAGGGGGTTATGTCAGAGCATAGTGTATGGCAGAACATAATTAAACCAACATTAGTTGCCTATTTGCTTGCCTGTGCAATACCTGCAGGAATTGCAGGTGCCTATTATCTGTATAATATATATTTTTAACTTCTTTATCCGGCAAAAGATAAAAGAAAAAATATCTACTTCCATGGACATTATTTTCCTGATACAATAGAGTTGTGCCTAATTTGGAAGAGATAAAGGATTGAGAAAGATGAACGTAATGATTTTGACAAGTAGCCCCAATATAGATGGGTTGACAGCCGCTTGTGGCAATGCGGCCAGGACAGGGGCCGAAGAGGCCGGCGCTCAGGTCGTCATGGTGAACCTCAATCAACAGCAGATTGGTCACTGTCAAGCCTGCGGTAACGGATGGGGATCTTGTCGCAATGAATACGAATGTCAAGTACACGATGATTTTCAAGATTTACATGCAGCTATGGCGAAGATCGATGCCTACATTATAGTAACTCCGGTGTACTTTGGAGATCTGAGTGAGTCGGCTAAAAACTTTTCCGACCGTTTACGACGTTGTGAAGCTTTGAAGAAAGACAAGACCTTTCTTGAGGGGAAACTAGCTATAGCTATTGCGGCAGCTGGCGGTAGTGGTAACGGGCTTACATCTTGCCTCACTTCTCTGGAAAGATTCTTAACCCATGTCAGGGCTGATAAGTTTGATTTAATAGGAGTTACACAGAAAAATAAAGGCTATATGCTAAATGCCATCCGTGAAGCAGCCAAAGAAATGGTAGCGGTTTCAATCCGAAAAGGGTGAGTAAGGTTAAAGAGTAATAACAAATTATTGTTCTGTTTTCTCTAAGCTTAAAGAGAAAGAGCCAACGACATGGCCAGTGGGTCAAGTCGTTGGCTTTTTGATTACTATGAAATAATATGATTATGAGTTCTTTGTATTATGTAAATAGTCATAATTGATAGACTTTTATTAGCGCTGAGAGAGCACTCCTTTGAATGCTGTGCATAGATTAGCTGGCCCCGGAGCAGGTAATGGCTGAAATTAATAACCGACTCCGTTCGATTAGAAGATCAAATTTTAGGGTTCAGTAATTAAGATATAATATAAACCGATTGTTACCATTTCGTTCTGTAATAATCCATATTGACTATTATTAATCTTAATGCTACTCTGCAGATGAGGAAATAATATTCAGAAATAGAGCCTTGACTTTGATTTTAAGTGTATTGATGCTTTCGGCCATTTGGAAAATTCGGCTTGTGGTTCATGAGATAAGTTATAAAGAAGGGAGATACCTAATGAATAATTTAGTGGCAGGACTAATTAAATTCAGAACCCAAGACTATGAAGAACACAAAAATTTATTTTGCAGATTAAAAAGACGTCAAGAGCCTCATACGCTGTTTATTGCCTGTTCAGACTCACGAGTGGTACCGGAGTTGATAACGAAGTCATTGCCGGGGGAATTGTTCGTTGTCAGAAATATCGCCAACATCGTTCCAAATTATAAAGAAGCACATGAGTATGTGGCTACGACATCAGCTACTACGGCAGCAATTGAATATGCCATAAAGGTTTTAAAAGTAAAAAATATTATTATTTGCGGTCACTCAAACTGTGGAGGGTGCGCGGCAATCTATTTACCCGATGAGGTTCTCACTGAAATGCCGACCACCAAAAAATGGTTGGAGGTTTCCCAAAATGTAAAGAAGAGGGTAATGCAAGAGATAAACGGCAACGACTTGGAAATGAGGGAATGGCTGACGGAGCATATGAACATCGTCGAACAGATCAAACACTTGTTAACATACCCTTTTGTTGAAGAAAAGTACAACCAAGGTGAACTCGATATTATGGGCATGTATTATAGAATTGAAACCGGAGAAGTTTTTATTTTCAATCCCGAGAAATCGGCCTTTGAATTAGTCAACTAAACTTAAAGCCATCACCCTAAAACCTAGGTGATGGCTTTTATAATCCAAATTCATTGAAACTAGAGGGTGGATTCCTTTTTAAGATATTCAGCAATGGCGGCGGATTGCATCTTTTCCCAGGTTGGGAATTTTGTCGTTTTATTTATAAAAACATCAAACTTAGCGTCTAGGATAGCCATGAAGTCCTCTAGGCTTTTTACATTATATTTTCCGGCTTCAAGCAACTCGCCGAAATTAGAGAATTGCGTGTGACCAGCCATAAAAGACGGCGTAAAAAGATCATTAAAACTTACCATACTCATAGATTTGTTCTTAGCGTTCTTTTCGATGTCTTCAGCTAAGCGATCAAAGTCGGAATCTGGTATGTTATTACTCATAATATTCACCCCCTTTCCGTTGAACAGTTAGTTCAAACACCTACTATGCTTTGACCTAAAAGGAGAAAAAACCTGTTCAATATTAAGTATTATAGAAGCAATTGCCTGCTATTGCAAATAGCAGGCTGGTTTGGAAATAAAATTGGAATTGCCGTGCGAAAATTACAGAAGTATAATCTATACAAACCCCATGCCCAGTTGTGGCACAAACTATCATGAAAATCGCTATTTTCTTATCAAGAGGAATGAGGGTAATATGACCAAAAAGAAGTAAGCTGAAGTGGAAATGGCCCATTCTCTAGTATGAATTATGATGTGTGGATTTAAATTATGTACATAGCGCAGAGTTGTTCAGCGGGAGGCATACTAAAACTGAGGTCTTGACTTTAACCATTGAGACCAATTCAAAGGGGAGTGAGACGTTTGGCAGTCATAGGGGGGCGAGCCCATCTCAATGGGATTACATTTGCTACCAATACACACGTAGTGCGGGGAAAGTTATCCCATGGAACGATAACTATTAAAGTAAGTCGACTGCCTGGGCTGCGGATATTTAATGTAATGGACAAAATTCCTTTCTTACGCGGAGTCTCTAAGCTGGCAAAGCTTAATCTAAAGTTGTTTTTAGGTATGATCATTTTCCTGGCATTACCGTGGGATTGGATATTTCCGCCTACGCCTAACGAAATAGTTGCCGCTGAGCCGGTTTGGCCCGTGTTCGTTTGCTACGGTCTTGTTCTTGTTGCCCTGGTATTTCTTTTGAAACGACTTTGGCAGTTTCATGGAGCGGAGCATAAAGCCTTTAACATTTATACAAGTGGAGTCGATCTTTCATTAAGTGCAGTAAAAGAAGCCAGCCGAGTTAGTAGGCGTTGTGGAACGAACATGGTCGTGATATTATTGCCAATAATGATGTTACTCTTTTCAGTGACCTATCAGATGCCCCTGCTTATATTGGCTGTTTCTCTATCTATTGGTTACGAGATCTTTAACTGGAGCTCTCGCCGGCAACGCTTAAAACAAGCATTTTGGATTGCCGGATTCATTCAGAAATACATTGTGACGGCAGAGCCAACTGAGGAGCAGATCCAAGTGGCAATTGCTACCTTATCCAGGGCAATAGAATGTGAAGAGGGATTGGTGATTGCCTGAAGTTTAACACAAATGCTCCCAATCCTGCCTTCTCATCTGCTCAAATTCTTTCTCGGCGAAAATATAAAATAATTGCTCATGGGCTTTTTCCAAAGTTTCGAAAAGCCCTATAACCTGCTCCGGACGCTCATCAATCCAAGCCAGCCAACCATTATCAGGAGTGACCGTGGCAAAAAACGAAACCCCATGATCATAGACTACGGTAAAACTGTTGGAGAGCATGTCTTCATAACTAATAAACCCATTTTTAAGCGCAAAATCATCTCTGGCCAAGTTGCTCAACTCCCTCCTCATAGAGAGGTTTTCTACAAATATATCGAGCTTTCCTTTAAATCCGGATAGGATATAACTCTCCTCTCCAAATATAATATTAAGGAGCATGAAATTTGAAGACTGATTTAGCGTTATCAGCCATCGGCATTGGCAGTTTGCCGCATTTAAAGACGACAGAAGCTTTGGAATTGATTCAGACCTTAAAAGAAATACCCCATTGGCCACAATTGCCCAACCAGGCTTCTTCAGAAGATATGTTAAACCAATACTCATTTCCTTTGGTCAAGCTTGGTTTGGTCGTCGAAAAAGATGGAAGGTTGTTCTTTGATACTGCTCAGGCAAATTGGTTAGACAAGGTAACTGTGTTTTACAACCAATATCTAGAAATAATGGAAGGCGGCTCGGATAAGTTTGACTTGTTTTCATTTCCTGAAGAATCCGCTCAGGGCTTCTATGCTTTTTTGGAGCGATTGACAAAGGGTGATTTCAGTGAAGCTAAATTTATTAAAGGACAAGTAACGGGACCGGTGACCCTTGGACTTCAGCTAACAGATCAAGATAGGAGGTCTTCATACTACAGCCCGGAATTGCGGGAAATTGTTGTAAAATCTCTCGCCTTGCAAGCGTATTGGCAGACCAAAACCCTGATGCGCTATGACAAGCCCGTAATTATTTTTATTGATGAGCCAGGATTATACGGTTATGGCCAATCGACCTTCATTACTCTGAAGAAAGAAGACATAACCAATGAACTGAACGAGATTATTAACTCCATTCATGCAGCTAACGGAATTGCGGGTGTCCATGTCTGCGCCAGTACCGATTGGTCAATGATTTTTCAGACTAATACAGATATTGTTAACTTCGATGCTTATGACTATTTCCCAAGCATGCTGGTCTACATTGAAGAACTTAAGGCTTTTTTGGAAAGAGGGGGCTTATTGGCTTGGGGATTAATTCCGACAAGCCAAAAAGTTATGCAATTATCCGCTGACGATTTAAGCACTCTTTTTGAGCAACACGTTACGTTTCTTGTCCAAAATGGTATTGAGCGAAGAGTTCTGACAGGGCAATCGTTGATCACACCGAGTTGTGGAGTGGGTAGCTGTTCAATTGATGTGGCGGAAAAGGTTTATGCGCTAACCCAGGAGGTTGCTGCAAAACTTAGAAAATCATTATAGCTGGGTCAAACTTTCTGACCTATCTGAGTCTACTTATTGTAGGCTGCTTTGTAAGGGGTCACCTCGGTATGCCCTTCTGAAAGCAGCCTTGATTCACTCTCCTATTTGCCGGTCCACATGTCGGTTACATAATTACTAAAATAGCCATAGGGAAGATAGAAATAGCCTTTGTCTCCCCAGCTTTCACTCCAGGAATTTCGGCAAGTCACAAAGCCTTGCCCTTTATTATTTGGATCATCCTGATAACCCACAGCCAAGACGGCGTGGCCTCCCAAGAATTGTTCCCCGTGTTTGGGCAGCGATACAATCCCGTTCTGAGCTACTTGGTTAGATTCAAAGCTTTCATACACTTTTATTCCTGTTACTACCGGGTAGCCTTCTGCCAGAGCGTTCTTGAGCGCGGTCAAGTTGATCACTCGATGGTATTCCGAAATTTTAAATTGTTTGGCATCCATGGTAGGCTTGGCAGGCGGCGTTTGCGTAAATTTTGTAATGTCATATGGCCAATCTGACTCTGGAGCACACCCCAGCTGCTGAAGGACCTTCAGGCCGTCTCGGATAGTAGCCCCGGAGTCTTCATTTATACTGCCTTCAAGCTTGCGCTCTTGCCAGTAAAGCCATAAGCGGCTTAGCTGGGTTAATTTTCCGGTTTTGTTTTGCCAGTATTCTCGAAGGCCGGAGGCAATGGCATTAGCAGTACAGCTGCCCAGGGTCCCTTGGTCAACAATCGGAGAGCAACCGGACCGAAGGTCTACAAGCGTTGGAAGGACTTTTATAATAAATTGGGTGGGCCTAAAAATTTTATCGCGCAAGTCTTCAGCGTCTGCTTTTAGTTTATAGACTCTTTTCTCCATGTTATTCTCCTTTTCCTTAAATGGTAATTAGCTAAAACGAGATTTATCTCCAAAATTATCGTATGCCTGGTTGTCCAACTATGTGCATATTTCAGCCAACATCATTGATTGGGTTTGGAACGGTGGAAGGGTATACCAGGTACCGCAAAACGAAAAATAGATACCGCTGTCAAGCGATATCTATGATATCTGTGGTTGGGAAATGAATGAAGTTCGCAGCTGCTTAGACATAAACGATGCTGTCAGGGACTATCGCTAGGATAATGGCTCCGCCACAAAGCACATTCTTATTTCAGAAATGCAGTGAATGAACCAATCGGTTTCTCAGTATAAGCGTCAATGAGGTTTAAACTGTGCGTATCAGGATCAAGTTCTTCGGGGTTCAAATTTACTCGGTGTAGTTTAAGCTCGGCATTAAAGGTATCCGTGAAAATAATTGCCCCCAGGCCGTTTGGCTTAACTGAAACATTTTCGATTGATACGCGAAGGTTATCGTCCGTGACAATGAAAAACCATACTTTAGGGTAATTGAGCACAAAGTCCAAAATTTGTTGCATGTTTGCTTGGGCCTTGGCTTTCATTTGATTTACCCGCTCTTTTTGTTCGAGAGTGCATTCCATAGGGATTCCTCCTGTATTATATTTTTCGTCAAAGCTTGTTTTATATAATTATACACGACAACATGTATAGTGTCAGTGTTGTTGTGGTATAAAGGAAATGATAATTATTTGTCGAATCAATAGCTAGAATTAGAATGATAGGGGAGAATATTTAAATGTTAAATTTAACGGCGAAGATTGAATTTGTGAAATTTATGAATGAAAAATTTATGGGCAAAGACCTGAAATGTATAGAAGTTAAGTGTGTCGTAGAATGTACTATGGAGTTTGGAGTTGTAGAAAATATTGACGTAGCAGATGATAAGGTCTCAGTATGGGGGGCCGACATGAAGGTGTTTTGGATTAATTTAAATGATGTTATTGCAGTTAATTATAAACCGATTGAGGAAGATGTATGCTTGCTGATCGAAGCAAAGAATAATGTTGAAGTACGCTTTACTGTGGAGTGACATTTCCGTTGGAAGCAATTGGAATACAAAAGATGTGATAGATCAATTAAATGAGGGACATAATATAAACGAACTTGAAGGGTGGTGAAAAAGATGGAATCACCTCGTATGAAGGTTAAATGCGGAGTCGAGAACTGTTCCTATAACAAAAACCGTTCTTGCCATGCAGAAACTTTGGAAGTGAATACAATGGGTGATGGAATTGCCCATACGAGCGATGGCACAGCCTGTACAACATTTCGACAATAGATAATGAAAAAAGTGAGCTTAACTGCTCTCTTTTTTTGTTAGTCCTTTGATTTTTATGACAGACCTTTTAATAGCTTTCTCGGACTCCACCAACTCCTCATTTGCCTGTAGCACTCCATTCCGGACGGCTGTTTTCACTACATAGTAAAAGAAAGTGAGGCCAAGGAACCAGAGTACGAGAAAGGTTATAAAATTGGCGAAGAGGAAGGTTTCTCTCATGGTATCATCCTTTCAAATAAGATTTTCAACAGATACTGGCTGGAGTCGCAGTCATTCGCGTTGGTCGATTGAGGACAATGCTCTTTAAGTCTTATTTCTATATCGAATTGGAATATCCTGCCACGTGACATTCTTAATGGTTTTACGACGATTACAAATATAAAGCTCCCTAGTTTGACTACTAATGAGCATATTTGAACTATGGGCGTCAAATGTTTGATATGAAGCATGGGTGGTCAGCTTATTTCGGAAAAACTACTTGACATTATATGAAAACAGGTCATAAAATAACGAGATATGCAATGAAAGAATAAACCTGCCGGCTGAACAACAGATTTAGAAATGAGCGTCTCCGCGATAATAGGGAATTACCGAGGTGAAAAAGGAAATACTCTTAAGTAAGCGAATACCTCTTGATTTATGCGCATGAAATACGTATCATATTAATCAAGAGGTGAGGAGATGAAAAGGAAAGACTTGATAATAAAGTTAACTGATAATGACTGGCGGTTGTTGAGAAACGGTGCAAACCATGACTTATACACTAACGGAATAAACAGTGAACCGATTCCTCGCCATCGAGAGGTCGATGAAAAGTTAGTGAAAGCGATCATCAAGCGTCAGGGCTTGAACTAAGCCTCTAAGCTGCTCTGAAAATATACGGAGGTGTTTTCGCATGAAAAAAGTATACCCAATTGTTTTGACCCCTGCCGATATCGGTTATGTCGTATTTGTGCCGGATTTAAAGATTAATACTGAAGGCACTGATATAGCAAATGCCATTGAAATGGCCCGCGATGCAATTGGACTTTGGGGGATCTGTGAAGAGGATATGGGTCGGACTATTCCGTCACCGTCTACTTTTCACCCTGGATGCGCAGACAATGAGATTGTTACCCTGGTTGATATTGATCTCGACGCATATCGCAGAGCAAACGATAATCGAACGATCCGCAAGAACTTAACGATTCCAAGCTGGCTTAATGATTTAGCAGAAAAAGCCGGCATAAATTTCTCGCAGGTATTACAGGAAGGCTTAAAAGAAAAGCTTAATGTTCAAAATCGATAAGCAGTTACATCTCTCGCTGGGATTGACCGGCTTTTTTCTTTCCTTGATTCCCTTGAAAAATTATACCTACAAATTGAATTACGAATCATTATTTTTTCCCGTATTTACAGTGTTTCTCCTTGTAGGTATAAAAAATGCGGGATTTTAGGTTCTTTGATTCGGCACTGTTATGATAGCCGCTTATATGATAAAGCCAATCAATATTGGACTCCCCATTTTTGCAAAGTATTACTTTTTAGTAGGGAAGTGACTATAATTAAGCTAGAACAGGAGGAGAATGAAATATGCTAGTAGTTGGAGAATTAATCAATGCCAGTCGTAAGGCCATTGGCGAAGCCATTAGGGTTCAGGATGCAGAATATATTCAAAAGGTGGCTAGGGAAGAGTTCGAAGCGGGAGTGGATTATATTGATGTTAACGCCGGAATCTTTGTTGGCCAAGAGCCGGAATATTTACAATGGCTCGTAAAAACAGTTCAGGAGGTGGTTGATGCACCTTGCTGTATTGATAGTCCTGATCCAAAGGCGATAGAGGCCGCCTTGTCCGTACACAAAGGTATCGCGATGATTAACTCTATTTCTCTGGAAAAAGCACGTTATGATGCCCTGATTCCAGTCATTGCCGGAACGGATTTGAGAGTTGTGGCACTTTGCATGAGTGATGAAGGGATGCCGGAAACTACCGCTGCCCGCCTGAAGATTGCTGAACAACTTATTGATGGACTCGTCAAAAACAACGTGCCGCTTGATCACATTTATGTAGATCCGTTGGTTCAACCGATTTCGACCAACAATACTTTTGCTGTGGAATTTATCAATTCCGTTGAAGCGATTATGACTGGATTTAAAGGAGTCCATACGATCTGTGGTTTGTCCAATGTATCCTATGGCTTGCCGGTACGGAAATTTATGAACCAGGCCTTTGCGATTATGGCGATCAGCAAAGGGTTAGATGCTCTCATTATTAACCCTTTGGATAAGATGATGATGGCAAGCCTGGTCACGGCTGAGGCGCTGGCCGGACGGGATGAATACTGTGTCAAATATCTCAAAGCCTTTCGCAATAAGCAGTTTGAGTTCCTAGGTTAAATTACGATAGCGTTAATGATTCGATCCTCCGCTCTAGCAAGAGTGGGGGATGTCTTTTTTGAATAATAAATCTAAACCCAGATGGAGGGAGAGGATTACTATAAAGATTAAACTGATCGGTTGTGATTCCACTAAGAACGAAGTTAGTTCGCTGGGAGTTCCGGAAATTATGGACTATGAGTTCTTAGATTTCGATTATCACGGCAAACCAGATTTGCTTCATGGGCGACTTCAGGAAATCATTGAGCGAAGCCAGGATTATGATCTGATCATTATGACCTATAGCCGATGCTCAAACGTTGTTGTTGGTTTGCTATCCCGGCACGTGCCGCTGCTTTTGCCTAAAACTCATGATTGCATTTCCCTTTTGCTTGGTTCGAACGAAAGGCAACTTAAGTTGCTCAAGGAAAATCCGGGAACTTATTATTTTAGTCGAGGGTGGTTGGACTATGGGCGGACCCCCTATGATGAGTACCTGGAATATGTCGATCGCTTTGGGCAGGAAAAGGCTGCAGAACTTATTAGAATGTTGTATGGCAATTATAATAAAGCTGTTCTGATTGTTACCTTAGGAATGAAAGACATTGATATATACCGAGAAAAAGTTCGTAAGATTGCTGACTTTTTGGGTTGGGATGTGGGTGAAGAAGAAGGGGATCTTCGAGTTCTATCAGCCCTATTAAATGGAAGGACTGGACGGGACACCGTTTATGTCGATCCCGGACGGACAGTCACGGTCGATATGCTGGCAGGTGGTTAGCAAACGATACTTCCGAATTGCAGGATGACTACTTATGACTTACCTTCTCGCCTCCTCCCAGAGAGGGGGTCTTTTTTTAATGTTTATTTTGAAACTCAAGGTATTTGAGAAAAAGATTGACAAGGATATTATCTAAATAGTATACTTTTTATAAAAAGAGAGTGAATAGTTACTCGCCAAACCTATGAAATGCTCGATAAGATGCTGCTGAATTATGAATGGAAATTATTTAGAGAAGCAAAAATTGCATAATTCAACGAGAAAATCCGGGGAATATTAGAGCTGTTCAGGAAAGCAGCAAGGCGCTCTGGACCCAGAGCTTAAGAAGAGCTCAATTTAAGTTATGGGTAGTGAAGGAAATGTTAGCTCGAATGATCATTAAGGTGGGTGTTTAGTATGGCTATAAATAAAGAGAACACCGAGGCAACTAATTTCGAACTGGTTTTCAATACCAGTCCCATCGGGCTGTTTTTACTCGATGAAAATTCATTAATAGCTAAGTTTAATGAGGCCGCCTCAGAGTATCTAGATCAAGATCAAGGGGATGCTTTGGGTAAGCTGATTGGTAATGGGATTCATTGCCAAGGAAGCACAGAACATATCCAGGGGTGCGGTTTTGGACCTCAATGCCAATCCTGTAAATTGCGAATGGATCTTGATTTAGTCTTTAAAACAGGGCAAGCTACAACGCGGGTGGAATATTGCAAAAGATTGGTCCATAACCAAAAGGAAAGAAAATTCTGGTTCCGGGCAAGTCTCACCCCAATTGTGATCAAGGGTAAACGCAATGTAGTCGCAGCGTTCGAAAATATTACGGATACTAAAATAGTAGAAGATACGGCAAATAAGTATCAAGTTCTTTTGGAAAAAGCTCGTGATATTATTTTATTTATAGATATGAAGGGGAATATCCTGGAAGCTAATCAGGCAGCTATTCAAACCTATGGTTATACGAGAAAAGAACTGCTAGCCTTGAAAATCTTTGATTTGCGTGAGCAGGCTCACTTCACGTTGGAACAAACGAATCAGGTTGGAGAACAGGGGATTTTATTTGAAAGTCACCATAGACGCAAAGACGGCAGCACTTTTCCGGTTGAGGTCAGTTCCTACGGCACCTTAATTGAGGAAGAAAAAGTTTGGGTAAGCATCATCCGGGATATCACTGAGTGGAAACAGGCGCAGAAATCGTTAGTGGATAGTGAGAGAAGGTATCGCAGTCTATTTGAGGTAGCACAAGACGGGATATTTTTACATGAAATCCAGGGAGAGGAGCCGCATACCTGCAAGATTATTGATGCTAACACAATGGTTTGTCAGCGCATGGGATATACCAAAGAAGAACTTTTAGGTTTCAGTGTCCGCAACTTTAGTAAAGAAAAAGGAGATTTAATCAGCAAGTCGATTCGAGAAATTATTGCTAAAGGCCAACACACCTTTGCGAATATATATGTTACCAAAGATGGCAGGGAAATACCTGTTGAAATCAATGCCCAGCTGATAGAATTAAACGGAAAAAAATGTATTTTATCGCTGGCCCGGGACATCTCAGAACGAAAGAAAGCAGAATTAGAACTATTTAATAGCGCGGAAAAGCAAAGACGTTTGCATGAACGATATCGTTCGCTGATTATGAATATGCCGGATAGCTTTGCGTATAACAAAGTCATCTATGATCAAGCAGGAACAGCAATAGACTATGAAATCCTGGAGATTAATGAAGCCTATGAAAGAATCTTCAACGTGTCGCGCGAAGAAATAATTGGCAAGAAATATTCGGAGCTTTTTTCCGGCGAGGACCCTGAAATTTTCAAACAAAGAATGGCCAAATATGGAAAAGTGGCCTTATCAGGGGGAGAACTCGTTTTACCGATCCACTATTCTGAACGGAGTAAATGTTGGTCTTCTGTGAAACTATATAGCCCCGAGCTGGGTTTTTTTGTTTCTATTGTAACGGATATGACAGAGCGCATCCAAGTGGAAAATGAACTTCTTCTGGCGAAGGATAGAGCTGAGGCTGCAAATCGAGCAAAAAGTGAATTTCTAGCGAATATGAGTCACGAAATACGCACCCCGATTAATGGCATGGTAGGGATGATTGATTTAACCCTTTTGAAAGAGATCGGCCAAGAACAGCGAGAGAACTTGCAAATAGCTAAGGCCTGTGCAGATTCACTGTTGAAAATTATCAATGATATCTTGGACTTCTCGAAAATAGAAGCAGGTAAATTAGTGATCGAAAAGATCGGGTTTAATTTACGGGAACTGTTGAATTCAACCATTAAAGCCCATCTGCCATTAGCCATGAATAAGAAGTTAAAATTAAGTTGCGACTGTGCTGCTGCCATTCCGGAAGTTTTACAAGGAGATCCCAACAGGTTAAGGCAAATCTTAAATAATCTCTTAAATAACGCCTCAAAATTCACAGAGCAGGGAGAGGTTACACTTTCTGCTGAGGAATTAGCTATAACGGACGAAAGCGTTGAGGTAAAGTTCTCGATTTCTGATTCTGGGATTGGCATATCGAAGCCCGAACAAGCTAAGCTATTTAGAACTTTTAGTCAAGTGGATGGCTCGATCACAAGAGAATATGGTGGAACGGGTTTGGGCCTGGTGATTTCAAAGCAACTGGTTCAGATGATGGGTGGGACAATGATCGTGGAGAGCCAAAAAGGAAAAGGGAGTCAATTTAGCTTTACTTTAAAGTTTAAATTAGCCGGCGAACGGGACTATCCGCTTCAGGATAATCCCCAACCTATCTATACTACGAAGCCTTTAAAGATTCTTATCGCGGAAGATGACAATGTCAATTTAATGGTCTTAGCTATCATGCTGAAAGAGAAAGGACATTTTGTCGAATCAGCTACGAACGGGTCTGAAGCCTTATTCTTGCACGCAAAAAATCTGTACGATGTAATTTTTATGGATATTCAAATGCCTGTCGTAGATGGGATCGAAGCAACCGCCAAGATTCGTGAGCGGGAGGGCAAGATACGGCATACTCCGATCATTGCCTTAACAGCCCATGCGCTGGTCGGAGACCGGGAAAAATTCCTGTCCTATGGCATGGATGAGTATTTATCTAAACCTATTAAGATGGACAAATTATTCCGGCTCTTAGAGAAAGTGGTGACCCGAAGTATCTCAGAAAAAGAAGGTCGAGCTGAATCTGATCCGGAAGTCATGATCAGTGACACGGGGATAATCTTAAATGTCCAGTCAGAGAGTTCGTCGCAACGTGATAAACTCACGATTCTCCAGGATATTTCCCGAGAGCTTGAAGAACTTCGATTGGCTTTATCCCATAAGGACATGAGCTTCATAGAAAACATAGCCCATAAAATCAAAAACAACTGTAATCTGATTGAAGCTGATGAACTAAAAACTCTCGCATTTAAAATTGAACTGGCCGCCAGGCGTGAAAATCAAGCCGAAGCGGCCAAATATGCTCTATTTATCCAACGGGAATTCGAAATCTACAGACTCTTAGAAACTAGGATTAAGGAGGAAAAGAACGATGAAAATTTTAATAGCGGAAGATGATTTGGCCAGTCGGAGATTCTTGTCGAAATTTCTTGTCCAATATGGTGAAGTCGATTTGGTGCTTGATGGACTTGAAGCACTGGACGCTTATTTAATTGCCATCAAAGAAAAAGCCCCTTATGACTTAATTTGTTTGGATATCATGATGCCTAAAGTAGATGGGGTCAAAGTATTAAAGGCCATTCGAGACTTTGAGTCCAGGCAAAGCGTTGTATCTAAGCAACAGGTTAAAGTGATTATGACCACTGCCCTGGCAGAAACCGACTATGTTAATCAAGCTTTTAAAATTGGCTGTGAGGCTTATGCCGCTAAGCCGATTGACACTAATAAAATGCTGGAGGTCATCAAGAAACTTGGACTTTTAGAGTAGTAAGCCAGGCGCTCTTATGTTAGCAAATCACTGGAGATTCATAAGATTTTGCTTATCAACGAGTCATTAATTGGAATACAGAGATACTCAATATTAAGGAGATGTTTTGGGAAGTGATGACAAAAAGTCTTAAACAAACTCAGATTAGAAAGTTAAGCTTGCGAGCTCTTTTTTTCTTCACCTTCATATTACTTCTTCAAATTTGTGTAATTCCGGTTAATGTGGCAGCGGATAATACAACCGCCAAAAATGTATTAATGATTCATGCCCAAGATCAATTTTCTTCAGCAAATATTATTATGGATAAGAATATATACTCTGTCCTAAAAAGTGATAATCGATTGAACGTGTCTATTTACAGTGAATACTTGGAAATGGTTCGATTCAATTCAGTGGCAGCTCAGAATGAAATAGTTCGTATGCTGCAAGTAAAGTATTCTAAGCTCAAGCTCGATCTTGTAATAGTTACAGATGATATGTCCTGGGAGTTTATCAAAGAAAATGGAGATACTTTATGCCCCGGAGTTCCCGTAGTTCTGTGTGGTATCACCGAAGGCAAGATTGACCCTCGTAGCTTAAAGGACAATATTACAGGTAATTTCAAAAAAATCGATATTAAAAACACGCTCGACGATATTTTGAAGGTACAGCCCAATACTAAACAAATAGCAGTAGTCATTGGTACGAGCGCTCAAGACGCCTACTATGAACAACTGGCCCGTCAGGCCTTTAGCGAGTACGGCGGAAAGATCAAACCAAACTATATCGTCGGATTCAGTCTTGAAGAGACCCAACAGAAAATTGCCAACCTTTCACCGAATACAGTGGTGCTTTATATTTCTATGTATACTGACGGAGCAGGTCAAGGTTTTAACCCCAGAAGCGTTTTATTGAAATGATGGACGGGGAGATTGGTGTGGAAAGTAAGGAAAAACCGGATGCAGTTTCTTTTTTACGGCAGTCTTTGGACTTCAAGAAACAGATGTCCAATCAGCAGAGAAAGATTCGGCTCCGGCTCATAATGAAAGTGTCCGTTATAATAGCCCTAAGCCAAGAAAAATTCTGCTTGCTGAGGATGATTTCGTGAGTAGAAATATGCTGACTATAATTTTGAAGAAAAACGGTTTTGAGGTAAGCTCAGTAGAAAACGGTAAGGAAGCAATCTTTGCCTTTGATAAAGAGAAATTCGATTTAATCTTAATGGATATCAATATGCCTTATCTCGATGGTTATGCGACAACAGCCGTAATTAGGTTGAAAGAAAAGAATTTGAGTTTCCATACACCGATCATTGCCATAACTGCCTATGCTCTAAGAGGGGACAGGGAAAAATGCTTAGAATCAGGCATGGATGATTATCTTAGTAAACCAGTCAATATCAGTGAGGTTATGGACATAGTTCATAAGTATGTAGAGTAAAAATAACGACTGCAATTAAGAACATTAGAACATTACGCAAGACCGGAAGAGTATGGTAAGAGTGATGCTGTCAATTTATTTGACAATTAGCACTGAACATTTCGCTTTATGGAGGACATGCTGACTGACGCTGCCCAATAAGGGACCGGCACTTGTCCCGTAGCCATGGTTCCCCATGACTACCAAGTCAATCTTTTCATTTTCAACTTCCTTTAGGATAACGTCAGCCGGTTTACCCTGAATTTTTTTCTTAATCAAGGCAACATCCCCAGTATCAATTCCTTTAAGTGTGGCTTCCAGAGCCAATTCGCCTTCTTGTTCAATTTGTTCCGGCGAAATTAAATAGCTGAAAACACTTGAATAATAGACGATCGGCAGATGCAGAACGAACAAAAGTTCAATTTCTGCGCTAAATTTTCGAGCGAGTTCTAAGGCAATTATCAACGCTTGACGTGAATATTCCGAGGCATCGGTTGCCACCAATATTTTTTTCAACGAAACTCCCCCCATACTTTATTATTCTCTTAATTCCACGCTGTAGGTTAATATCCTGCTTTTATAAGAGTAACTTGCGCTTAGCCTTTTCCGCAAAGAGCCGGAACGTATTACAACTACGTTTCAGCCCTTTTGACGTATCGGTAAGTATAACTAAGCATTATGATGAAAATTGAATATTATTTAGAGCTTAGAGAAAAAATAATACCACAACCTGGATAACACAAATTGAGGAGGAATTTATGCCAAACATATATTGGTATTATTTTCTGGCAATCCTGGGAGTAAGTGGCGCGGTCTTTGCCATATATAAGAATAGAGATATTGCTAAGCTTTCTACTTTTCTGGTATTTTTCTTATTTGCGACATGTGTTACTTGGATAGGTGAATTTGTTGTACTTGGTTTATTTAATAGTTATGTGTATAAAACCGGGATATATTCAAACCCGTGGGCTGACAATATTTTAGGTCATCTTATCCTTAACTCGACCTTTTATCCCGGCACAGCAATATTGGTTGCAGCGTTTTCATTAGGATATGGGTGGATTTCTCTGATTACCGTAATTTACTTATTAATTGAGTATTTGTTTCTGAAATTAGGAATCTACGAACATCATTGGTGGAAATATTACATGACAGCTCTCTGTGCTTTGGTGTATCAGATTTTCACAAAATTCTGGTTTCAAAAGATAAACAAAATACAACGGCCCGGACTGCTGCGGATCAGCACGTTTTACTTCGTCGGGTTTGTTCTTCTCCACTATCCCATGCCCATAACTCTGCTCTATGGGAAAGAATATTATAATGTAAATTGGGTACAAGATAGATATTTGTCTAGCACCATGTTTATTTTTTCTTATCAGTTAGTCGAAAGTTTAGCTTTGGTTTTCTTTGTATGCGTCCTTAACAAATGGTTCTGGAAGCTTGTGCCATTTATTATTGCGTTTGTGGGCCAAAGCATACTTGTACACAGGAAGATCCTGGTCTTTCAGGATGGGTGGAATCTGTTCTACACAATGCTGATATATTTTATAAGTATTGCGACTTTTATTTTGATCGAAAAATATTCTTTAAAAACTGAAACACTTGGCACTGAAAATTAATAAAAGTAATTGCAGACTTGACAAGATTGCAGGATACTTTCATAATACAACTAGATGTCTTAATAAGAACTTGTCAAGAACTGGTCTCGGAGCAGGAAAGACGACTCAATATGGGCGAAAGCTGCAATTTTCGAGGAAAGGGTATGTTTATGGAAAGTTCACGTTACAAATGGATTGCCTTATCCAACACAACGCTGGGTATTTTTATGGCTATGCTAGACGGAAACATCGTTTTAATTTCTCTGCCGGCTATATTCCGAGGGATTCAGATTAATCCGATGGCTCCTGAGAGCACATCGTATTTGCTCTGGCTGTTGATGGGTTACACCGTGGTTACAGCTACTCTACTGGTTTCTTTTGGGCGATTATCCGATATCTTTGGGCGAGTGCGGTTATACAATTTAGGTTTTGCTATTTTTACTTTCGCGTCGATCTTACTGTCTTTGACTCCCGGAAAGGGGAGTACCGGGGCGATGGAATTGATCTTCTTTCGCCTTTTACAAGGTTTGGGCTCCGGATTCTTGTTTTCCAACAGCACCGCGATCATAACAGATGCCTTCCCGGCTTCCCAAAGGGGGATGGCTATGGGGATTAACCAGATCTTTGGCATCGGAGGTTCTTTGATCGGTTTACTGGTGGGCGGTGTTTTAGCGGATATTCACTGGCGTCTTATTTTTTTGGTCAGTGTTCCAGTCGGTTTAGCCGGTACGGTTTGGGCCTATCTCAAACTTAAAGAAACCAGTACTCTAGGAAGCCAACAAAAAATTGACTGGCTGGGGAATGGTACGTTTGCGGTTGGTTTAACGACGCTGCTTTTGGCACTTACATATGGGATCATGCCGTATGGACAAGCGAAAATGGGCTGGGGTAGCCCCTATGTAATTGCCGGCATAATTATCGGCGTTGTTCTGCTGGTTGCTTTTACTTACATAGAATTTCACGTTGCAATACCCATGTTTAATTTAGACCTATTTAAGATTAGAGCGTTTGCTGCGGGTAATCTCAGCTTGTTTCTGTCTTCGATAGCGCGAGGTGGACTGCAATTCATGCTGATTATCTGGTTGCAAGGGATTTGGCTGCCGCTCCACGGCTATAGTTTTGAACAGACTCCTTTGTGGGCGGGAATTTATATGCTCCCGATGATGATTGGTTTCTTTTTGATGGGTCCTCTAAGCGGTTATTTGTCGGACCGCTATGGTGCGCGGGGCTTTTCCACAGTTGGCATGTTGATCTCTACGGTGGCTTTTATGCTCTTGACCCTTTTACCGGCTAACTTCAACTACCTGCCTTTTGTCGTTATTTTGTTGATGTCGGGCGCGGGGATGGGGATGTTTGCCGCCCCCAATACGACAGCCATCATGAATTCCGTCCCGGCGGAGCACCGGGGGGCTTCATCCGGGATGCGGGCAACTCTTCAAAATACCGGGTCGGCTTTAAGTATGACATTATATTTCACAATTCTGATCATTGGCTTAACTCAACATTTGCCGGCTACTATGTATCAAGGGTTAGTCAATGCGGGGGTGCCTGCTGTGGCATCCCTCAAGGTTGCTAATTTGCCGCCGACAGGGGCATTGTTTGCCGCCTTCCTGGGCTATAATCCGATGGCTCAACTACTTCCTGCTCCTGTCCTTAATCAGTTGCCGCAGGCCAGCCGGCAATTAATCCTAGGTAAGGTATTCTTTCCGCAATTGATCGCACCTGCCGTTATGTCCAGTTTAAGGATTGCATTTTATATTTCTGCACTCTTGTCAATCATCGCGGCAGTTGCCTCTTATCTGCGCGGGGAAAAGACTAAGTCAGTTGAATTGAAATAAATAGGTCCGCTTGAGGAGGGTAACTGAATTAAGCTGACCGGAAACCTATCCATTTCAGAAAATCCAATGGCGGCAAAGGTGGACTATAATAATAACCTTGCACTTCTTTGCATCCTTGCTTGCGCAGAAACTGAAGTTGAGCTTCGTTCTCCACACCCTCTGCTATTGTGTTAAGACGAAGACTTTGGGCTAAACTGATAACGGCGGCGACGATCGCTTCATCATCCGGATCGGTGGTAATATTGCTCACAAATGACTTGTCAATTTTTAGTTTGTTGATCTGGAAACGTTTTAAGTAAGTGAGTGAAGAATAACCGGTGCCGAAATCATCAATCGCTAAACGCACACCTCGTTCGTGTAAGGTACTCATCATGGCTACGGCCATCTCCGGATCTTTCATGGCTACACTTTCGGTCAGTTCCAGTTCCAGATATTTTGAGGGCAGCATGACTTCGTCGAGGATCTGCATAACCAGCTGAGGCAAGTTATACTGGCGTAACTGGATGGCCGATAGATTGACAGATACCGTCATGTGCGGTAGTCCGGCATCCAGCCAACTTTTCATTTGACGAACCGCTGTTCGCAGTACCCATTCACCGATTGGAAGGATAGAGCCGTTATCCTCTGCCAACGGGATAAATTCAGTAGGTGAGATCATACCAAACTCTGGATGCTGCCAACGCAGGAGGGCTTCTACACCCACTACAAGGTTATTTTCCAGAGAAACTTGGGGTTGGTAGTAGAGTAATAACTCGTTCCGTTCCAGCGCTCGCAGCAGGGCGTTTTCCAGTTGCAAGCGACGGGCCGAGCTGTGCTGCATATCCGCAGTAAAGAAACGATAAGCATTTCGACCGCCCTGCTTGGCATAGTACATGGCGATATCCGCAGATCTATAGAGTTCCTCCCAATTTATCCCGTCGCAGGGGAAGAGAGAGATGCCGATTGAGGGTGTGACAGTTAGCTCATGTTCTTCAATATAGAATGGCTGGACAATCTCCTTTAAAAGCTTTAAAGCTATTTGTTCAGCGCCATCGGCACCAAGACTTGGCAATAACAGGATGAACTCATCGCCCCCCAGGCGGGAAACCGTATTCTGCTCACTGAGTGCGTTTGTTAAGCGTTCGGCCAGATCAACCAGCAGCTTGTCGCCGATGCGGTGACCAAGGGTATCATTAATGTTTTTAAAGTGGTCGAGGTCCAAAAACATCAACGTGAAAGACTCCTCAGCGGACTGTACTTTATTGATGGTCTGCATAACTCGTTCGGTGAGTAAGGTACGATTGGGTAAGCCGGTCAGAAAATCAAAATGAGCTAAATGCTCAATTTGTTCATTGGCAGCTTTGCGCTCAGTGATATCGCGGATGCTTTCAATAGCGCCAACGGCTTCACCTTTGGAATCACGCAAAATAGAGGCAACACACCAAAGGTAGGCTTTTCCTGAAGGCAACTCAGGAGTATAAGTTTCACCAACTAAGATATCTCCTTGTCTCCAGAAAATTAAAGGGTATTCTTTCGCCTTCTCCTCGTCGAACTGAAAAGCGAGATCAATTAGGACCGGACGCCTTGAACCGTAGAAAGGAAGGGCGTATTCATAATCTCTTTTACCGAGCATGTCTCGCGAGTGGATTTTCGTCATAACCTCCATGGCTCTATTCCAAGCGATCACCGTTCTATTTCGGTCAATGACGAAGGTTGCATCGGGCAGAAAATCAATAATGTCCGTTAAACGTTGCTGTGCTTCCAAAATCGCTTCCTCTGCCCTTTTACGCTCACTGATATCAGAGATCATAGCAAAGGAGCCACTGAATTCACCTAACGGGTCGAATAACGGGGTTGATGCGGTGAGTGCCCAGATTGTTCCGCCATTTTTACAGCGGTAGCGCCATTCAGACAGGCAGCTGCGGCCTCTTTGGTCTTCGCTTTCGGCAGGAGAATTATTGATTTCGGTTGTAACAATGAATTCTTCCAGGGGATGTCCCAGCATTTCAGCAGAGGTGTATCCTAAAAGGTCGCTCATGCGTTGGTTAAAAAAGGTTATGTGTCCCGCGGCATTTGTAACACATATCCCTTCAATCGACAATTCTATCAAATGACGATTGAACGCCTCACTTTTGGTCAAGGCTTCCAGCGCTCGCTGGCGTTCAGCCGTAAGGTCGAGCTTGTCTAAGGCATAGCTGATGTCTAATGCCATTTCGTCCAGCAGATCAACCATTTTCTGATCAAAAATGTTGCTGTCTTCATGGTACACCGTGAGAACGGCATAGGTCTTGCCACCGCGCAGCAAAGGAAAGGCTGCACTTGCTCCCCAGCTATAAGGTAGGGCATAGTTTTGCCAAGGGCTGGAGCGTTCATCCGTACCAAAGTCCTGGATAATTACAGGATGATTTTCGCGAAATGCGATGCCGGTGGCCCCCTGACCTTCGGGCACATCTGCTCGTGAGGAAATCAAGATTTCCTCAAGGTAATCGGTGCCGTTACCAAAGGCGGCGATTGGCCGTATTAAGCCGCTTGCATCTTCCAGCCCGATCCAGCTCATTTTCATGCCGCCAAATTCGATCGCAATCCGACAGACTTCATTGAACAGAGTCATTTCGTCCTCACAGCGGGCGATCGCCTGATTGCTTTGAGCTAACGCTGAGTAAATTCTGCTGAGATAACCAATAGACTTCTCTGCTGTTTTTCGTTCAGTAATATCTCGAACAATGGCTACAAAGTGGGATTCATTACACATTAAGTCGACCCATTTAAGATGGATCTCCACTAAAACAGCGTGCCCCTCTTTGTGGCTAAGCACTGCTTCAAAACTATAAAGACTTTGAGTTCCGTCCAGCAAAAGGTTGAGTATTAGGCGAAAGTTTGACTCATTGAATTCCGGCAGGATATTTGGTAGGGTCATGCAGAGCATTTCATCCTCGCTGTAGCCCACCAACTTCCGTGCTCCCAGGTTGGTGTAAACGAAAAGCAAAGTATCCGGGGTGAATATATAGATACAGTCTAAGGTTTGGTTGAGGATGTTTGCCAAAGCTAAGGATTCATACGAGATTTTACATTCTGTCTTGAAATTAGACTTCGATTTGCCAAATCGTTTTATTATCATCTGATCATCTCCTCCGAAGTCCAGCTTGGTTATGAATATAAATTGTGCAAGGTTTAACTGTAATATTAGATAGATCTTGATTAATTCCTTTTTTTATGAAAATCCGCAGGAATACCTGATTTCTAGTATAATGTAAGAGATTAGTCAAAGAAGGCGAAAACGTGGTGTTATCCTGCAGAATCTTAAAAAATTGGCAACTGCTCCAAGGTTAGGGTTATTTATTTAACGCCATTATATGTGAAGTTAGGCAGACCTTCAAGCTAAAACATCACCCCAGCAAAGGCGCTTATGAAACAACAGCGGTAGCTTTATCGGCGCGCAGTACAAACGCAAGTGGTTTGCTGATGTGGGTTCTTGGATAAGCTGATTAGATGGAGAAGGATGCCTAATAGCAATTTCCTTTAATCTTACAAGGTGGTGATTAATCTGCGTTTACTATTAATCGAGGACGAGCCCAGACTCTCTGAAGCCTTGGCCTTTATCCTTAAAAAGAATAACTATGGAGTAGATACCGCGTATGATGGAGAAACAGGACAAGCAATGGCAGAAACAGGAGTCTACGATTTGATTGTCCTCGACCGGATGTTGCCGCACAAAGAAGGGGTTGCGATCCTAAAAGAACTGCGCAGCCAAGGCATTCATACCCCAGTTTTACTCTTAACGGCCAAGGATTCCCTTCAAGATCGGATTGAAGGTTTGGATGCCGGCGCTGATGATTATCTGGTAAAACCGTTTTCCACTGAGGAACTTCTCGCTCGTCTGAGGGCCTTAGGCCGAAGACCGAGTGGTCAAATTCAAGACGAACGATTACACGTTGCCGGATTAGTTTTCAAACCTCTCCACTGTGAGTTAACCCAAGAAAACGAAACAGTTAAACTTACTTTAAAGGAGTCTCTGCTTATGGAGCTCTTTATGCGTAACCCTGGGCAGGTTATAACTAAGGAACAAATTCTAGACCGGGTATGGGGACTAGACACGGATGTTGAAACTAATAATGTGGAAATTTATGTACACTATCTGCGTAAAAAGATAAAGTCATCCAATGCCAGGATTGAAACCATCCGCGGAAGAGGTTATTGCTTAAAGGAGGAGCCCGATGTTCCACAGTTTGAGGCTTAAGTTAACATTGATAAATGTTTTGGTCATGGCTCTCCTTTTACTGGTTTTTGTCGTAGGAACCTTTGTGATTATGAGGGAACAGCTCTTCAACCAATCCCAACAATTAATGCAAATCATGGCCAGCGAGGCAGGCTCAGGTTCTATCAATGATCCCAGGACTCATAACAAACATCTTAGTGAGTATTTTTATCTGAAAACCGATGCCGACGGTAAGATTATTGAGAGCTCGTTAGATTTGCCACTCGTCAGAGAGCAACTAGCCCCCTTAATTGCCGAAACTCTATATCGCCCAAGTTCTAAGGGCGAAGTGGACTTTCAAGATGAAACATACACCTATCTTCGCGTACCGCTCATGCAAAGCCCTGGCTTCGTCGTCTCTTTTGTTGACCTTCATCAGGATCGAGAAATACTGGGTAAGTTATTGAGCTCCCTTACAATCGGAGGTCTCATTTGTTTAGTACTCGCTTATTACGGCAGTCGCTTTATGGCCGACCGCGCGATGGCCCCCATTAAAAAGTCCTGGCAACGACAGCAGGACTTTGTGGCGGACGCCTCTCACGAACTGCGAACTCCCCTAACGGTTGTTCAGGTCAATTTGGAACTCGTGAAAGGAAACCCGGAAGAAATCGTGAGCAGCCAGTCCAAATGGTTAGACCATAGTTTACTCGAAACGAGGCGTATGTCTAAATTAGTAGATGATCTTCTCTTTCTGGCTCGGGCGGATTCCCAACAACAAATCCTGGAGATTAAACAATTCTCCCTTGATACAGCCTTGCGTGATGTACTCGAATCGTTCAGACCACTAGCCGAAACTAGTGGGATTCTCCTGGAATCTTCTCTGAATTCAGAAATTAAATATTGGGGGGATGCCTTTAGGATAAAACAACTCCTGGTCATTCTCTTGGATAATGCCCTTAAATACACGCCCTCTGGGGGGCAAGTCAACCTAAACTTACAAAACCGGGATACCTTCGCAGAAATTACGGTGTCTGATAATGGGGAGGGTATTTCAGCTGAACACGTAGCGAAGATCTTCGAACGATTTTACCGTGTTGATAAAGCTCGTTCCCGCCAAAAAGAAGGTACCGGGTTAGGTCTGGCAATAGCCGATTGGATTATCCGAAGCCACCGTGGGCAAATTAAGGTCTTAAGTTCCCTTGGGGAAGGGACAACATTTGTCATTAGTTTGCCGCATCAGAGTGGGTAAGTTTTAATTTTAGTGTGCTTCTATATTATGGAAACATTTTTTGAAAAAAGGCGATTGGGATACCGCCAGAAATACGGACCCGTTTGAGTAATCATGGGGTTGCCGCCAAAATGTACTTTACCCGAATGGGTAGTAAAACTGAACCGATATTCCAGCTTAGGCAGCAATTGAAGGGTGGTTTGGTTATATTGTCCGGAAGGAAAACAAATGGCCTGTACATTAATAATTTCAGGGCCTGGTGTCCATGAATTATTGTTCCTTTTCTTTGTAGCAAATAAAATCATATTCGTCACACCAAGGGGAACCATAGTCTGCTGTCTCGCGGAGCCTCCAGCTGAGGATTCTTGCTATAGCAAGTGTCCCTAACAATACACCAATATAAAAATAGGAATCTCCCATTAAAGGTCTCACTTCCTTTCAATTAGTTATGTTCCCGCTTAGCACCAACATTATTCAAGAGAAGATCATATTTTCGCTGCTCAAATTATTATTAAACTGATTTCGGACCCTTCATTTTTGGAGGATAGTGTAGACCCCGATGACAACAAGAGCGGTAATTAACCAGGAGGCTATTGCTAAGGCTAAGGCTTGAAGGATCGGGATTTTGTCAATACTAAAGTATAAGGTTAAGAGAAAGGCCAGTGAAGTTGGTAAGGACCATATACTAAACATCACAGTTTTGCTTAACGTGTCGTGTTGCGATATGGAAAGAAAATAGTACCCCAATAGTGTGATGCCGGGAAATAGCATCGCTAAACCGGCAAGAAAGCTATTGCGGGATTTGCCAATCAGGTTAATTAATACGACTAAGGTTCCTCCTGCTAAGAAACGCGTCAGTAGTTCCACTAGCGACATAACAAATACCTCCCAAATAGGTTTACATGCTTCACCTGGATCAGAGGAGCGGGAAAAGAATACCTTTTGACTCTTTGATTATACAGGTTTTTTTATTGCAAGAGACTCATTTTTTTCCGGATCAGAGCTAAACAACAGTCGCTGCTGTCAGGCGTCGTTCGCCAGAAATGAAGGGGAAGATTGGATTGAAACTAACGAATAAATATTAATGCTTGAGTTTAGACTATAAATGAAAAATATTTGGAGGTGTTAGAATGATTGTTAAAGATACATTGGATGACATTGCAATTACCGGCGATAGTATTTCTATATTGCCCGAAGTTAAAAAAGGCAGCGAAACTATAATAAGTTATAACGGCCTTTTAAGTAACAGCGGTGCTGAAAAGGTTTACCTCCATTATGGTTTTGACGGTTGGAATAATGTCAACACAGTTCCAATGAAGAAAAGTTTATCAGGTGCCTTTAACACAGAAGTTAAAGTGAATGGGAAAGACGAATTTAATTTTTGTTTTAAAGACAGTGCCAATAACTGGGATAATAATAGTGGGTCCGACTGGAAGGTGGAAATAACATGATACTTATCTAAAAACTATTTTGCCGACTGTCACGAGGATTTTCTGGCTTAACTGAAATCTGAGCTCGCATACAGGTCAAGGCTTTTTGATCCGGCGGCATTCGGATAAATCCTTTTTCTTGAATCAGAGATCAGAGAACTTATGAGGCAAAGCCGTGCTTATTAAGCGCGGCTTTGTTTAGAAATTACCTAAAGATTTGCTTGGTGCTTTCAATCAATTTAAGTGTACCCAATTTAAAGCTATCACCCTTTAGAGGAGTGATAGCTAATTCAACTCAATTGGTTAGAATATTACACCTAAGGCGATAAGAATCAAAATAGCGATAGCAATAATTCCTACTCCTATGCCACGAAAAGGAGCAACCGGAGCAACCGGGGCGACAGGAGCAGGACAACACGCTCCACCCATACCATAACCTGCACCACCATAACCCATTCCGTACATTAATATTTCCTCCTTTCAAAATTTAGAATACGATACCCAGTGCGATAAGCAAAAGAATAATTACAACAACTGCAGCAATTCCTGCACCAAAGCCACGGCCTGTTCCACAAGCAGCTCCATCAACACCGCCGAATGCCATATGCATTTCCTCCTTTGTTAAGAGATAAAACATGATATGCAAAAATATGAAAATATGTAACATTATAACAAATATATTGCCATTACAAATTTGACTCATTCTCTCACCCAAAAACAGTGAGAGCTCTCTTTCTTTTCAGGCGTAGCTGACAACAGAGCGCTCTCTAATGATCCGCATCTTGATAAGGGAAGTCTTTGCTCTTCTACTTTTCATCTTTTACAGCGATTAGACCATAGCAACTATTACACAACTTAATCTTTTCTCCAGGGGAATGATCTGGATCCAGCCAGTCATTGGAGTGCTCTGCTACGATTTCCGTGTCGCATCTTGCGCAATTATAAGTCGCTATTTGTTCTGCTTTTTTGAATCTAAGCGTTCCATTCTCACTATTAGTCATATAATGTCTCCTTGTCATAATAAAAGTTACTAGGCAGCTATGGTCATATTGTGGCCCATAACAGCCCAGAAGATACTGTGCTGGTCTTCAATTTTGGCGGAAGAAATAAAGAAAAAGATTACCATAATTATCTGAGTGTTAAATTTTTGTATAGGCTAAAATAGCCAGCTCAAAAAAAGGTAATTTTGTACTACATGTCGAAATTTTTTAAGAAGATAATCAATTTTCGTGAAATATCCAAGATGGCCGAGGGGTTAACCGGAAATGAAAAATAGGCAAAAAAGAGTCTTCGGTGAGATATAATCACCAAGAGTTCTTTCTCATGACGGAGAACAAATTATTTGGACCTTTCTCAAGCATTACTTAATTGAGCCTAGAAGCTAATGAATACTCATGATTTACTTTTCACCTCAGTGACTTTTAGCTCGACGAAATATTCTTGATTTTCTTCGCTGAGAAAAAGAGTTAAACGATCTAAAAATCTAGCTAACTCATCGGTCTTAAATCTGCGATTGAGGTTAGTAAGAATGTTTTCTGCTTCCTTTGGTGGTTTGCTGGCAGGGTTAATTGCATAGGTGTATACCGTCTCTTCGTTCGGAATAGTTGTAGGAACTGGAACAGTAGCATAAGCTCGTTTTTCTGTTTGTGCTTCAATTTTAGACAACCCACGCGTAGATTTGATCCTGTTGCGGAAATCAACGGCAGCCTGTCCGACCATCACGTTGTTTCCTTTAGATTTAGCCACTTGTATTTTGGCGAAGAAAGTACTAAGGGTTGTAGGTGAACATTTCCATTTGTCACAGATTTCTGCGTTAGTATGTATTCTTCTCATTTCCGCCGCAGCCGTTTGACTGCCTAGAAAGTCTAGGGCTTCAAACTCTGCCTTGCTAGGGATCTCTCCGGACTTGATCTTGTCGATAAGTGCATTCATCTTTATCTCTCCAATCGTTGTTACTTTGATCACCCCAGGAGCCATAACCTTTCGTTTCTCAACTCCAACCAGGTTTTCAGAAGGAGTACGGACTGTCTCATGCTTGCGTAATCTTAAAGCACGACCACGGACGCCATGACCGGTTCTTTTTTGTTCTCGAATCTCGTCTCTGAGCATACGTTCAATATCTGACATAGCAATACCTGAACTTTCTTTTAGCACCAGTATTGCCAATACTATACGTAATTAACAATTTACACTATTGAAATTTAATAAAATTTAGGATAAGCAGGTTCGTGTTTAAAAATACAGATATATAAACGTTCATGAACCTGTCAATTCACAGGAAGGAATGAAAATACCAAAAGCGAGCGTATTTTCATAAGAAAAAGGAGGATCATCTATGAAGAAAAAGACAATTGTAAGTACCTTATCTACACTTGCTTTGACGGGCATATTGTTGGGTATTGTAACAGCACCGGTTATGGCAGCAAAGGGAGATTTCTATGACACGACAACCAATGTTCACTACTCGGTAGCAGGACTAACTGGAGCCTCTAAATCAAATCTAATCGCGGCGTATGCGAGAGGTGATAGCTTTCTAAAAGAGGAAGGCGGCGGCAAATTTCTCGATTATAACAGCGCTTATGCTCTTTTGGCAAGTAAAATAGCCGCAGGATTTTCCGCTACTGATGCAATTTCAGCTGTTGCCGCTGACCCAACGCTGCAAAAGACGATTGACATAACGAAATTCACTGATGCTTCGTCGGTAACCGTGAGTAGCGCAAATTCAATTCAAGAAACGACTCCAGCCGGAACAATTCCAGCGTTACCCTCAACGGTTAGCGTTACGATGAGCGATGGCACGAATATGACGGTTAATGTAACTTGGGACGCTATTGATCCTTCGAAGTATGCAGTAGCAGGGGCGATATTCACTGTGAATGGCACAATAGCTGAATCAACAACAGTTAAGGTGACTGCGACAATTACTGTAACGGATGATTTAATTACGGTAATTAGTATAGACTGAATGAAACAATGTAAACGGAGAACCTGAATCCGGTCCATAGAAGTTGAAGAAATGTTTAAGGCGTTGGTTGAGAAGATCGAAGTTTTCTCGCCAACGCATTTTGTGTTAAAATTACTAAAATTCTTTAGAATAGGTACGTGCACGATAGAAATTTGTCCCGCCATATATATGAGTATGGTAAAAAATTCTAATTAAGGAGTGTTGTGTGATGTACTATTACGTTCAGCCGGGAGATTCTCTGCACAGTATTGCTATGGCTTATAATACAACGATTAGCCATTTAATGGATTTAAACCCTCAAATTAGCAATGCCCATAGAATCCATGTTGGTGAAAGAATTAGAGTAAGTAGCGGTAATTATTGGGATGGCAGTCATTGGGGGAGAAACGAATATCGAAGAGGACATGAAGAATATCGAAGAGGTCGCGCTGAATATCAAAGAGGGCGCGCTGAATACTCGAGACACCATGGTCACTAGAGATTAGAATTATCAGCGCTAATTGGTGCAGCGCTCGTTAAATTTGGTTCGTTTCATTTTTATAAAACCGACAGCGAGCATAAATATATCCTGCTAGTTCTTTCTTTCAACTTAGCGCTCTTACCGGAAACGGTGGGAGCTTTTTTTGCTGATCCCTTACTTAAATTTTAGCGACGTATTTTAGGCGCCGCTCTTTAAGCCAATTGGCCTTAAAAGAACTACCGAGGGTAAAGGTGCGGGCTTAAGTCGTCGGAGCTTGAACTTGAAGCGCGTAGAGTCTTTGGAGATGATCGAGAAAAGGAAATTGTTTAGACGTTCTCACTTTTTCACAAAGATATGATTGCTTATCACAACGAGTCATATTAAAATGACAGTAATACTACTTATGATTATTAAGGCAGTCTAGGTTTGAGATAATCAGATCAGGAGGTCTGATATCCTGAAAAAGATTACTGCATTTAGAGGTGATCTTTTTTAGGCGAACATGATAAATAAAGCAGAGGGTGAGGGTTGAATGTGTCGTTTTTCAAAGCAATTGGAAGGCTCTTTGGAGGAAAAAAGTCTAAACAACCAGATCCGGTAAAGACTAAACAGCCAGATCCGGTAAAGACTAAACAGCCAGATTCAGTGAAGTCTAAGCAGTCAAATTCGGTGAAGCCTAAACCAATTGATAGGACTAAATCGACAAGCTCAGGTAATAAGGCTAAAAATAACAGTCAAGTTTCCAAAGCAAATGCAGCATTAGCTTCCGAACTTAATAAGTGTAGAATGAGTATTGCAAGGAGAGCAGGTATTAAGCCGTATATGGTTTTTACAGATAGCCAGCTAAACGCAATACTAGAGGCAAAGCCCTTAAACGACAGAGAATTATCGTGGATAGACGGATTTGATGATAATAAGATTTCCAAGTACGGAAAAGATATTATTAAAATTTTTAAATACGTAAAATAGTTCCCTCTTTCCACTCTGTGCAGCAATATAGGCCGAACATCACGGTTTAATCCACACGCAGCAACTAATGGCAACCTCTGACGAGGGATAGGAGGGCTGTCTCAAAGATTATTGTAATTATAGGTTTGACATATTTCTATCTTTCAGTTATAATGATCTCAAGCTCGTTTAAACTAATGGATTTAAGCAAACCTTCTTTATTGCCTAAGGCTTCAGGAAGTTGTGAACTTGCCATGTAGCACGGGTAATAAAATTAATGGAGGTTTTTTATTATGTTTAATGACAAAGTACTAAATTGCAGAGACTGTGGCCGGGATTTCGAATTTTCAGCATCTGAACAAGAGTTCTATGCGGAAAAAGGGTTTACTAATGAACCTGGACGTTGCCCTGAGTGCCGTGCAGCTAAAAAAGCACAAACCAGAAACCAAGGCGGCGGCGGTTATTCCCGTCAGGAACGTGAAATGTTTCCGGCTGTTTGCGCTACTTGCGGAAAAGAAACTACTGTTCCTTTCCAGCCATCTGGCGACAAACCAGTGTATTGTCGCGAGTGCTTTCAGCCTCGTACACGTAACAATTGGTAATTTGTAATCGTAGGAACCTTCTCAGGTTAAGTGCCTGGGAGGGTTTTTCCTTTCTACCGGGATAGAAAGTTTCATTTTTGAACCTTTTCTCCTTCTCAATATATTTGTAGATCCGGCAGGCAATACACGGTAATTTGATTTAGTAATCAGATTACCTTTTTATTTGCGCAAGCGCTAAGTTCGGTGAAAGATTTTGGGTTAGACATGGCAATATTTAATGAACATGGGCTATTAATTAGATCCAGGCCAAATATATATTTATCCCTCAAATCAAATACCCTAGATCATCGTTTAAACGTGATATAATTAGAGCGTTAATGGCTTGAATATTCAATCCTGTTAAACCCCAAAAGGGGATTGTGAGGTAGGTAGATCATCCGGCTGCGGAATTATCAGCTTATTTTAGGGGGTATTTTTGTTCTATGGTAACTGGTACCGGTGCTTTTGAGTTTAACGATAGATCATCCTTAAAAGTTATTAATGGGTTGGTTATAGATACAGGAAATGCTTTTACGGAATTAACAGGTTATACAAAAGCCGATGTGTTTCAAAAGGATATCTCAGAGGTTATTAATAGACTGCTAAGAATTAACAGTACAGTGCAGGAAATTGAAACTAACAGAAATACTGCCTTTTTTCTTTTTACAAAGTTCTTTGAAGCTATAGAAGTCGCGATTTCAATGAAGTCAGCTGAGGATGCCAATGAAAAGCTTTATATCTTTTTAGAAAGACCAAATTCCAGACTCGAAGACAAACTTACTTTTGTAAATCAAGTATTTAAAGATAATGTGCTGGCTTGTGCTGTCTTTAGTGTACCGGACATGCTCTTACTGAAAGCGAATCAAAAGTTCTTGGACTGCTTGGATTCACCTAATAATAGGATGGAAAACAGTATAGGTAAACCATTTAAAAAGATGTTGATAGGATTTGAAGGAACACAGACAGAGGCAATCTACAATACTGCCCTAATGACTCGAGAAACTATTTATTTAAACGAAAACAGACGTGAAGGCTTTGCAAGAAGTGTCACCTATTGGGATGTTACTCTTACGCCGGTTTTCGAACTTGGACAGCTGAAATATATATTTGAAATTGCTACAGATGTTTCAAAGAGGGTTCAAGACAGGCAACTAGGGGAAAAACAGGCGAAGAGTGTCCAAACTCGTAAAGATCTGTTGGAAGCAGTTATTGAAAATATGTCCGAAGCAATATTAATCTTTGATGACAATGGCAACTTTACAAAAATTAATAAATTTGCCCGAGATACCTATGCTCATATCTATAAATATTTTGAAAAGATAGGTGATGGGCTTAAACAAACTGAGCTCTACGATGCCAATGGGTTTTTAATACCGTTTGAAGATGCTCCTGCCTTGAGGGTTAAAAGGGGTGAAAAACTAGCAGGCTATCGGATAAAAATAAAAGATGGTGACACTACCTTATATATCGATATAAATGGAATTCCCATATACGATGATAGCGGTAACTTTGTTGCAGGGTTAATGAGTTGTCGCGATGTGACGGAGAAAATTAATATGGAAAAATCCTTGATCGAAAGCGAAGCAAAGTTCAAGGATTTGTTTAATAATATGCTTATGGCTCACGCGTATTATCAAATAATCACTGACGAAAATGGCAAGCCGATCGATTATACAATAATTGAAGTTAATCCTGCTTATGAAACGATAAATGGGCTGAAACGGAATGAAATCATTGGGAAAAACGCAACGGAACTATTTCCGGGGATACAAAACTCCAGTGTTGATTGGTTTGGGATTTTTGGGGAAGTAGCTTTGACGGGAAAGACTATCTCCAAGGAGATATATTCTGATTTAGATGACATGTGGTTTAACGTTTTATATTATTGCCCCAAACCTGGCTACGTCGCAAGTATATTTTCTGATATTACTGAACGAAAGAATCATGAGAAAGAATTGGGAAAAACAAAGGAGAGATTACAAGAGGCACAGGAATTTGCTCATTTAGGATACTGGGAATTTGATACAATGAGCGAAGAAATGCTTTGGTCTGATGTATTGTTTCGTATATGCGGCTTTAAAGCACAGGAATTCATACCCACGGTTAACGATTTTGTAAATGTAGTTCATCCTGATGATCAAGAATTAATAATTGAAATCATGAAAGAACCCATTAAAGTGCCTATTGAAGAGCATGAGCTCAAATTAGACTTAAGGATAGTTAGACAGGATAATGAAACAATCTGGATTCATGAAAAGGTGAAATTTGAGTATAATGCTTCCGGAAAGCTCGTTCGAATGAACGGGGTAGTTCAGGATATCACACAGCAGAAACTGAGTGAACTCAAACTAAAAGAAAGTGAAGAGAAATTCAAGGAGTTAGCTGAAAACCTTGGTGAAGTGATTTGGGTTCGTCAGGATGAGCACCTTGTTTATATTAATCCCGCATACGAGAAGATGTGGGGAAGAACCTGCCAGAGTTTATATGACAACCCCCATTCTTTTATTGAGGCCATCCACCCTGACGATAAAGAGAAAGTTAGGCAAGCGTATTTGGGACAAGACCGTATTTTGAAAGGTCTGTTTGAAGAACAGTACAGAATTATTAAACCCGATGGAAAAATTCGCTGGATTTGGGATAGGGCATTTCCGATTTGCGACGAAAATGGGAAATTGATGCGGTGTGTAGGTATCGCTGATGATATAACAAAAATCAAAGAATTTGAGGAAGAAGCTCTGAAAAATAAGATGGAAAAAGAAATGGCTCGCTTAGATAAATTGAGTCTTGTAGGAGCGGTGGCGGCAGGTATCGGTCATGAAGTCAGAAACCCAATGACTACCGTTCGTGGTTTTCTGCAATTGTTGGGTCGCAAGGAGGAGTGTTCAAAATATAGTGACTATTTCTCTCTGATGATAGAAGAGTTGGACAGAGCAAATTCGATTATTACAGAGTTCCTTTCCTTGGCGAAAGATAGGGTAGTAGAACTGGAAGTGCAAAACCTTAAAGAAATAGTTGAAAACATATTCCCGTTAATTCAAGCAGACGGATTGATTTCTGACAAGTACATACAGCTGAAATTAGATGAAGTTGCGGAGATCCCTTTAGACCGCAAAGAAATTCACCAGTTAATTCTCAATCTTGTTCTAAATGGCTCGCAAGCAATGTCCCCTGGCGGGACTATGGAGATAAGGACGTTTATGAATAAAGAAGAAATTGTACTATCTGTAAAAGATGATGGCCCAGGAATAGGCCAGGAAGTGCTCGGCAAGATAGGAACTCCCTTTTTTACAACCAAAGAAAACGGGACAGGTTTAGGATTAGCGGTTTGTTACAGCATTGCGGCCCGACATAATGCCAAAATCGATATTGAGACTGGTTCAACAGGGACGACTTTCTTCGTTCGGTTTAAAAATTGATGAACCGTTATGCAGCATATTCAGAGCGCTTGATAAAGGACAGGGGCATTACTTTTGATCTTAGTAGATCCAAGGCAGAACGAATAGTCTATTAAGTCTACGTTAGAATAATGAGATCGAGTACCCGCATCGAAGGGTATCTTTACTCTAAAAATTGTCTTTAAGTTTTAATTTGCGTATAATAGTATAAAGAGGGACTTGTTTTGATACTTTTCCTTAATATAGCAAGAATAACTGAAAGGGGATATGTGAAGGTGAAAATTGCTAAGAGTTTTCTATGTCTTATGAGTGCTGTCACAATCCTAGGGACGCTGGCCACCAGCTCTCTTGCAGCCAGCACCCCAGTGCCGCCTGTCGTTTCGACTCAAAGTTCTCAAATGGCAGTTACCCGGGTAGCCGGAGCCGACAGAGTTCGAACTTCTGTAGCAGTGGCCGAAGCAGGTTGGACTCAATCAGATTATGCAGTAATCGCCTATGCCTGGGATTTTCCGGACGCTGTGAGCGCAGCACCCCTAGCTTATAAATATACTGCACCCATCTTGCTCACGGACACTGCAAAACTAAACGCAGACACCTCAGCAGAACTAACCAAACTTGCCGTCAAACATGTGTTTATCGTAGGTGGCACCGGAGCAGTCTCCGACAACGTAGCATCACAGATAACCGCCCTAGGAGCCGATGTGCAACGCTTAAGTGGTTCAGACCGGTATGCTACTTCAGTCGCTATTGCCGCTGCAGTTGGCAACACCGGCTCAATTGTAATTACAAACGGATATAACCCCTATGAAGCGCTCTCAATTTCACCGATAGCTGCAAAACAAGGGATGCCTATTCTTCTAACAGCGCGTGATTCAGTACCCTCTGAAATAGCGAACTATCTAAGCCAAAATACTATCACGCAAACCTATGTTCTCGGTAAAGCAGACGGCACAACCTTTGATGACGGAGTAGCTGATAATTCAGCCTTTCCAAATCCAACAAGAATCACCGGTGATAATCTGTACCAAAGAAATGTAAACATAATCAAGTTATTCAGCGGCAGCCTGGACTTCTCCAAAGTCTATTTGGCGACCGGAAAAGCCTTTGCCGATGCTTTGGCAGGATCAGCCTTAGCAGCAACCACGGGATCTCCCCTGATATTTGCAGATAACGATATGCCTCAAGTGACAAAAGACTTCCTAACTTCTGAAGCAGGTTCTGTAACAAGCGTCTATGTATTAGGTGGTCCCGGGGCTATCTCCAACGATACAGTACAGAACGTTGAATCTTTATTAGGATCGAATAGTCCAAAAACGTGGACTTCAGCTCCGGCAATGCAAATTGATATCACAAAGCAATATCATGCAACGATTCACACAACCATGGGTGACATAGGTGTTAACTTATTTGCCAAAGATGCGCCGATGACAGTAAATAACTTAGTATTCTTAGCGTCCCACAATTTCTACACTAACATTCCTTTCCACAGAGTAATCGAAACGTTCATGATTCAAACAGGAGATCCAACGGGTACCGGAACAGGCGGACCCGGCTATACATTTCCGGATGAATTATCCTCAGCCCATACCTACGCACCAGGCATAGTGGCTATGGCTAATGCAGGCCCCAATACAAACGGTAGTCAATTTTTCATTTGTTCAGGTGCGGATTCGGTTGAATTGGATAAAAATCCAAACTATACAATTTTCGGGCAAGTAGATTCAGGGATGGATGTTGTAAATAAGATAGCAAGTGTGCCGGTAGGCCCAAGTCCTTCCGGTGAATTGAGTGCCCCAACTACTCCGATTTTCATGAAGTCTATGGAAATTCAAGAAAAGTAATCATCAATACAAACAATCTAATTTGGCTGAGATCGAGCCTTTACATTTTAATAGGGCTAGGTTCCCCTTGTTTTGCGAGGAAGTTATGAGATGTTTACATGAGGTGGATTATTGCAACAAGAGCATTATCAGTTCTTGCATTCTGACTAATATCTTTAAGCAAAGGCGGGGTTTAAGTGCCCATAAAATTGGAACATGTATTAAAGCGAGTACAGGATCTCCCCCCTTTACCGACATCCGCATTGCGAGTGATAGCTTTAACCAAAAATCCTGAGACTTCCGCGAAAGAACTGGAGACTGTTATTGAGCAGGATCCCGCATTGACTGCTGGTATACTTCGACAGGCTAATTCTTCTTATTATGGCTACGAGAGGCGAATCTCTTCCCTTCAGGAAGCTATCGTCTTGCTTGGTTTTCAAGTAATACAAGGATTATCAATGTCTGTCGCAATCGCCCCCTTGCTGAAGACCCAGCTTGTGGGGTATGAGATTGATCAAGAGGGACTCTGGAAACATTCCATGCTTACCGCCATGGCTGCGAAACAGTTGTGTCAATACCGCAAGCTCCCATACGGGGACGTTGCCTTCACAGCTGGCTTACTTCATGATATCGGAAAATTAATTATTTCTATTTACGTCCAGGAGATAAGTGGTTATCTTCTGAAAAAAGTGACTGAAGCCAAGCTTTCTTATGTTGAGCTTGAAGAAAAAGTTATCGGCTTCGATCACGCAAAGGTTGGAGGTTTCTTGGCCAGATCTTGGAATTTACCCGATGATCTCGTGGCTGCTATTTCTTTTCATCATGCCCCTTTTAACGCACAAGACCACGAAGAATTGGCTAGTGTAATTCACGTTGCCAATGGGATTGCCGGTTCACTGGGAATTGTCGGCGGCGTGGACAGCCTTTTTAACCCCATACAACCACAAGTCCTTGACTTGCTAATGCTCAAAGGGTATGACCTCGAAATTATTAAGGGGGACCTGGATAGGGTAGTTGTAGATACTTCCACATTCTAAAGGTCTGAGAGTTGAACGGAGACATTTGGTTTTGAATGGTTCATCCCTGAGTCACCATTTCGGTGATAGAGAGCCAAAGCTTGGTGGTTCATCTATCTTCGGAATAGGGACTCTTTTTTGACCACAATAAGCGTTGGATTTTTATTGCATTAGGGGGGCACAGAACAATGACAAAAATGATGACGGTGAAGCAGAACCGTTTTGCTGCAGGCTACCATTTTTATAAAATGTTCTGGGTATTTCTCATTTCTTCAATATTAGGTTTCGTGATTGAAAGTTTATTTTGTTTACTTCATTATGGGTATATTGAAAGCCGCGCTGGTTTGATCTATGGTCCATTTAGTCAGGTCTATGGATTTGGGGCCGTTATAATGGTATTAATTTTGCACAGAATTAATATTAAGAGAGAGCTGCTCCTTTTTTTCGCAAGCGCTTTTCTAGGAGGATTATTTGAGTTTAGTTGCAGTCTTATTCAGGAATTTGCCTTCGGGTTTATCTCCTGGGATTATAGTGATTCGCAATTTAGTATTCTTGGCCGCACTGATCTGTTGTATTGTTTCTTCTGGGGTATACTTGGTGTTATCTTAATCGAAGATATTTATCCGATTATGAGTCATCAGATTGAAAAGATTCCAAATCAAATAGGAATGATAATCACTTGGGTTCTTATTTCACTTATTCTTTTAGACTTTTTAATTTCCGCAGGAGCAACCATCAGAGCAAACCAAAGATTTCATGGCCTTCCAGCAAGCAACTCCATTCAAAGGATACTGGATCGATATTATCCGGATTCCGTACTAAAGAGAATTTATCCAAATATGATCCATGTTAGTTAAGCTCTATCTGGGTCAAGCCATAGTTTTCTTTCACCTGTTGTAGATCTGCAATGAGGCCAGGGTTTGGGCAGGTTTTTTAGGGACTTGACAAGCAAGTGAAAAAGTGTGAATTTACAGTATAAATAAGCCGTGTTATAATGCTAATATCCAATTTTACGAACTGAGAACAAAGGCGTTCCACAAGGGGCGCCTTTGTTCTCAGTTCGTAAATGAAAGTGGTTGTAAAGGCGATGGTAAGGAGCGCTGCAGTTTTCTATAACGTAAATCTTGCCCTATAACTTCTGTGCTTGTATTATAGGGCATTGCGCAATAAGATCTCCGGACGCGGAGATCTTATTTATAGATTTTCGGCATATGGTTCTCAGATATTAAATGTTTCTGGAAGAGGTGCATTTCAGAGAGTCCAAATAAAAAGAAACCGCCCGATTCGGACGGCGCTTATCTTAATAATTTTCAGTCAGAATCTCCCCAAACCTTACCTAGCCAAACCGCGGCGCCTATGCCAATAGTATGGATGATTAACGAGCGAGGACTAAGCAAATTACTGGTTCTGCTTTTTTTTGTGATGCCTAACATATATAAAACCCCCCTTGTAAGTTATAAACAAGTTTAGTCTTTGTTATTTAGAGAGTGATGATACCAGCTAAAATTTGTAAGTAAGTTTAAGTATAACTAGTGGCTGGTGGCGATCCACTTGTTTAATCCTTATAAATTTTATATGATGTGGATAGATGAAGGGGCGGATCGAAATGAATTCCTCAAACCGTATGAATGAGACAGATATCGGCAAGTTAAAGGCCAAAGTGCTGGAATTAGAACTTGAGTTAACGGTCATTGAAACGGGGTGGCTGAAACGAATAAAGCTGCGTAAGGAACTAAAAAAAGTCCTAGCGGAGATGGATCGTCTAAAACAAGAGTCGTAAGTTAAAGGTCTTCCTTTCAACTCAGCGCTCTCATCAGAAACGCTGGGAGCCTTATTGTACCCAGCTAGAGATTCTATATAACTAGAATTGATTACGTAGATATTGATGTTCTATCGACAAAATAATGACCCAGTGATAGTCTTGGTCTGGGAGTAATCATCTCTCATCTTCCTTACTTGGCACTTACCGGGAACGGTGGGAGCCTTTTTTATTTTAGCGAATCCTTCCTGCCTTAATCCGGTGGGAAGGATTATTTGTTTCTCCATTGCAAATTACAACGAGAACGCGCGTTCTCAAGAAAATACCAAACAAATGTCCTTATTTAAATTGAGTATTCCGATTGAGGAGTAAGTAACACATGATTCAACAAAATATCATTAGATATTCGACAGAATGCCCCTTGAAAATAGTCGGAACAAATGTTCTAATTATAAATATAGATGTTCCAAGAACGGAGCATAGTTATGACTGAAATGGATCTATTGCAGCGAATAGAAGATTTACGTCAAAAACTAAACACATTTTCCAGCGCCAAGAGTTTTGCAGATCAGGAGTTAATTAATTTGAGTCAACGTTTAGACGAACTACTTAATCAGTATTACGGAATGGGAGGATTAGGCGCATGAAAAAGAAAGAGAAGGATGACTTCGACAACGAGTTTCTAAATGAGGAGAATGTACTGGTCGAGGTTAAGGTTAGTGACGACGAGGGGGATACATGGCACAGACGCAAGATCAGCATGGTAGCTGGCTTGGACGAATCTGGCCTTAAATTAGGTGAGATCTTTCAGTTCAGCGGGGAGAAATTTAAGGTTTTATCAGGGGAAGATGGATTAGTAGCTGAGCCGCTGAAGACGGGGACTGAGAAAAAGTTGAAGCAAAAGCAGTGAAACTGTACAATCAGCGGCCGGGCTAGGGATCTCGATCGCTGAATTAGTTAGTGATAAATAGCCCTCTTGCCGGAAATGGCGGGAGGGTCCCTTTTCTTTTTAATAGAAGGTATGCCATTATAAGGTTTAACATATTCTACACATAAAGATCATCAAAAGGTAACAAATAAGATTTATGCTCAATACAGGATAGAGCAAAGAAAGGACGCGTACTTAACATGAAGTATATTACTCTGTATCTGATCTGCTTGGCCCTAATGATTACCTACAATTATGCAGCCACATACTTAAGAGGAGATTAACTAATGAACTCATATGCAAGCGGTTTACATAAATTTCAGTTTAAACGTCCTAAATGATGAACGATGTTGTGATAGATTAAGGCGAAAACCCCACTCTATGGAGTGGGGGGCATTCAAAACAAATTCGAATTATTTTTAGGTATGAAGTGCTAAAGGTCTTTATCTGATCCAACTTTGCATCTATAATCATATTTTTGTTTTTTTAGAGAGCTTATCTTATAATAATGAAAAAGCTAATAAATTGACTCAAAGGGGATGTTATAAATTGGAGAAAAATTGGAGAAAGATATTACCACTCAACGAAATACAACTAATTCAAAAACGATTAAGGTTAAGGCCATGATAAATGACGAGCGATATTCAGGAACCCAAAACCTCACTAAATTAGAGTGTTTGGCTAAAGACAATCCGAACGATGTCACTGCCCAGATAAACGCTGGTATATCGGCTTATTCCAATGCTAATTACACAAAGGCAATCGAATATTATAATAATGCAATTAAAATAGACCCTAATAATGGGGTGGCTTATAATAACTTGGGGAACGTTTATTTTAGGGGTTTAAGCAAATCAAATATTGCATTAAACTACTATGAAAAAGCAACCCAAGTTGAACCTTCTTATAACTATGGATGGCTCAACCTAACACTTTGCCAACAAAAGTTAGGAGACAAAGAAGGGGCTAAGGCTACTATTGCTCAAGGCCTGAAAGTATTAGACCTTAATGATACAATTACAGAAGATCTGGAGAGATTGCTGGATCAAATTACGTAATGCCGTGAGAAACCTCTGTCGCCTCACTTCTTCCTCTCAGAAATTTAGGACTAAAGTCTTCCTAATAATGTGCCGTATGGTCGTTATAGGAAAAGGCGGAAAGTATTATACTGTGAGTAAGGAAGGTGGTGATCGGCATGGAGTTTTTACCGTATCTGATCTGCGTAGCATTATATTTTGCCTTTGACTATGGGGAACATTTATCTTGGAGAAAACACGACTAAAGGACGCTTTTGAATAAGGCGTCTTTTCTTTTTCTGACAAAAATCAATTTGGACCCGCTGTAATTATAAAGTTCTGATACTACATAAAAAATTGGCGCCAGCACATAATATCCATCATCATATAAAGGGGATGTAACTGAAATCGAGATTTTTCAGATTAAGCCGAATTTGTAATCACAATTAAGGAGGTGTTTCCGGTCTAACCGGATAATATGAGGCATAGCAGACTTTGTCGATCTAGCTGGCCGCAGCAGTCTCCTATGGTCAAAGGGTATTTTATCAAGCCCCGGGCCTTGCCCCCCCTCTTATTTTGTGATTTAGGCATTTGGGGGGGTTCTGGTCTTTTTAGATCCTGTAAATGAGCCCCCTCTGGAACCCGTTGTTGAAGCCTCCAAATTATCTGAATAAAATAAGACCAAGGCGACCAATCCATTCGTCATGTTGTTGGAATGGCCTAGCGCCATTGGCTTTGACTTTATCCTATTTTTGAGTCCCTCGTTTTTAAAAGGATTATGTGTATAAAGATACAGCGGTTGTTACCGGCAGAAATGTCTTCCCAGAGGTGATTTATTTCTTAAAGATCAGCAACAATCCAAATGTCGCAATTAGCCCTATTCCAGAACCAAAATAAAATGGGGCAGATGGGCTGATTTTATCCCATAGAATTCCTGCGATGAAGCATGCATTCCAGTTGGACGAGGATACTAACCATAGAAATAAGTCATTACTCCGAATAAATATAGGTAAGGTCACAACTGAACTTATTTGCCAGACCGTTTGGACGGTCTGGATTTTGTTTTTCAGGTGACTTCTGACAAGAACGTGTAGAAAATTTATGCTTTTTGCACTCGAATCAATGCCACCTGGGACTGTTCTTGTATCAAGTAAATGAAATATACTAAGCTGATGCATTATTGAACAAAGACATTAACAAAAGAATTCTTCATACTTTCTGGCCCGAAAATCATAGAGAGCGTTCTGAGTGCAAAATAAAGTTCGCCGATATTACGTAGACCCAAGGCATAGAAATAACGGCATTTTGATCGTCAAACCAGAACGGTCAGATTTCCCGAGTCAGTTTTGAACTTGAGGTTATCATTGGGAGTATTCCTAAACAATTGTTAGATTAAAGAAGACAGAGTACCTATCCCCTTTTTGTGGTGCAAGCATTTTGGGGCAGAAGTAATTGTCGGAACTGTTGCGTATAATTATTGAAGGATTCCTAGGAGGAGCTTGTTATGACTAGTAGAAAGTCCATTCGATCGATAGCTAATTATAGTATGGCTTATTTTGGACGTAGGATAACCATCATAATTTTTATTGTATTAGTTGTTGCTGGAGGGATAGCGATAGAATGGCAGGGTCAGGTTATTGACACGGAGATGCGAGAGGAAATATTAAATCAAGTTACGGCGATTGCTAGTACCGTTGATCCTGGCGTAGTTAGAACATTTTCCTTTACGGTTGCTGATAAAGAAAATCCGGTCTTTCAGCAAATGAGTGTGCAAATGTTAGATTATGAGCGCTTTGCTGGTTTGCGGAGTATTTATAGTATGACGTTACGGGATGGTCAACTTGTTAGTGGGCCTGAAAGTCTTGCCGGTAATGATCTGCTGGCATCATTGCCAGGCACAATTTATAAGTGGTCTAACTCTGCAATTATTGACACTTTTCGATTGAGCATTCCCCACGCGTTTGGACCCTATACTGATGAACATGGTACTTTCGTTTCTGGTTTTGCACCTGTGATTGATCAGCGTACTGGCGAAGTGCTCTTGGTAATTGGCTGTGATATTAGTGCTGAACAGTGGAATATGCGGATTATGGAAATGCAACTAAAAATCACCGCTTGGACAATGGGAATGGCTGTTCTGTTATTGGCTAGTTTGCTGATTTTGGGATGGCGGAAACAAATGTCATTGCAAAAGCAAATTCATTTTCGTCATATGGAGACCCTCTTGACTGCCATCATTGGTTTGATCTTGACAATTCTTATTGCTGTTAACTTACATGCTGCACAACAACGAAGTAATATGCAGGAGTTTGTGCGTCTTGCAGAAATAAACACCAGTACCATTAAAGAAACATTTAATAACATGCGAACAGATATATTGGTTTTAAGTCGTTTATGTGAAGCAAGAGATTTTTCTTCACAGTCTGAATTCAGTTATATGACAACGCCCTTAATTCAATATTCACCGATGCAAGTATGGGAATGGATCCCACGCGTATCAGAAAATAGCAAGAATCTGTTTAAAGATAAATTTACAGAACAGAAGCAGGCTGGTTTGGGTATTTTTCAGCGAGATGGAGTTGGAAACGAAATCCCCGTAACAAGTCGTGAAGAGTACTATCCTGTAATGTATGCAGCACCATTACAAGGTAATGAAGCAGCAATTGGCTTTGATCTCGGTTCTGAGCCGTTACGGCGAGCAGCTATAATGCAGGCACTAAAGACGGGGTTACCGACGGCTACCAAAGGTTTAACGCTGGTACAGGAACAGGAAAGCCAAACAGGCGTACTCCTTATGCAGGAAGTTTTTAAAAAAAATGAGCAAGGTCAAAAACAATTGGGGGGGATTGCACTGGGGGCACTTCGTCTGCAGGCAACTCTGGCGCGGATTATGACCAATAGTAGTAACCGACCTGACTTTGGAACGCATATTCGTTTAAGTGATTTAAGTGACGGGAGTATAGTTCCTATGGCTACCTATCCTGCAGAATCTAAGGCTCAATCGACAGAATTGCCCCACTACATTCGTCCGATGTTCATTTTTGGTCGTACATGGATTCTTGATTTGTATCCAGGTCAACTCTTTATTGATACTCATCGTGTCTGGGCAGGGTATCTGACTGGGTTAATTGGATTTTTTTTAACGATTATTCTCACCATTGCCGTTGGCAGTCTGCGCAATCGGCAGGTTAGTCTGGAACAGCAGGTGTCAGATAGGACTTCTGAATTATCGGAACGAACACGGGACGCTGAAATAGCACGGTTTGAGGCTGAAGTTGCAAAGGAGGCATTACAGAAGAACCAAGAAAATCTTCAGCTTTTACTAGATTCCACGGCTGAAGCAATCTATGGTATTGATAACAATGGGGATTGTACCTTTTGCAACCTTAGTTGCCTCAGAATGCTTGGCTACCAACGCCAAGACGAATTATTAGGTAAGAACATGCCTCGGAAAATTCACAATCAATATGCAAATGGAACAGTTTTATTAGAGAAAGACTGTCAAATTTATAAGGCGTTATTAAAAAAGGAAGGTTCACAGGTGGACGATGAGGTTCTATGGCGTAATGACGGTACTTGTTTTCCGGTGGAATATTTTTCTTATCCGCAGTACCGTGATGGTGTAATGGTTGGTGCTGTTGTCACTTTTATGGACATTACAGCACGTAAAGAGGTAGAACGATCACTGCAAGAGGCGAAGGATGCAGCGGAAGCAGCCAATTTATCCAAGAGCCAATTCCTTGCCAACATGTCTCATGAAATAAGAACACCAATGAATGGGATTATCGGTTTTATAGAACTGCTCTCCGGCATGCA
>Ga0326727_10003167_pt1 | contig 53505 bp, 43 predicted proteins | sample MB2enrmetagenome_FD_207643 | JGI IMG/M metagenome (GOLD analysis project Ga0326727, IMG submission 207643) | Lab enriched peat soil microbial communities from McLean, Ithaca, NY, United States - MB29MY | ecosystem: Environmental > Terrestrial > Soil > Wetlands > Peat | place: USA: New York...
CAAGACCTTCCTCTACGACATGCGCAACCTCAGCGAGGGATATCGTGTGGTCAGCCTGCTCGGGCTGGGCGTGCTGCTGATGGCGGTCAGCTTCGCGTATCAGAGGGACTGGCTCAACCTGCGTGAGACGGAGGGACCGAACGGCGCCGGCGGGAAGTCCGATGCGGAATCCGGGGTTGAGCGATGAAGGGTGCGGCGCTGCTGGCGATTCTGCTGTGGCAGGCGGCGGCCGCGACCGAGCCGCCGGTGGCGCAGCCGGGGGCGATGCGGTATGAGCGGGCGATTCATTTGGCTGGTGACGAGAGACAAGGCGGCGCGGGACAGGCCTGCGCCGTGCTGGACGCGGCGATCTTCGCCCATGCCGCGCCCTCGCTGACGGACCTGCGCATCTTTCCGGCGCAGGAGGCGGCTGCGGGCGCGGCGGTGCATGAGGTCCCCTACGCGATCACGCTGAGCGAGGCGGCGAGCGAGGAGACCGAGGCGGCGCGGGTGCTGAATCTCGGATTGGATCCGGGCGCGAGAGGTACTCAGATCATGTTCGATCTGGAGATGCCTGTGCGGGCCTACACGGATGTGACGCTGAATCTCGATCCGGCGGTGCACGACTTCATTGCCACGGCGACGGTCTCCGGCTCGGACGCGCTGGGCGGGCGTGGCGGGGCCACTGCGCTGGGGACGTTCACGCTCTTCGATCTGGCGTCGCAGCGGCTCTCACGCGATACTACGATCCCGCTCGAGGAGTCGGCGTTCAAGTTCCTGCATGTGGCGCTGAGCGTCGCGCCTGCGCCCGGTTCTGCTGCGGCACGGTTTGTTCCGGCGATGGTGCGGGGCGCACAGGTGCCGCCCAGCCGCGAGGCGCAGAGCCTCTACACCATGGTTGCTGAGACCGCGTCGATTGCGACCGTGGGACGCGAATCGGTGGCAACATTTGCGGTTCCGGCGCGGGTTCCGGTGGAGCGAGTTTCGTTTGTGCTTGCGCCGGGCTTTGCGGGGAACTTCAGCCGCGAGGTGAAGGTGAGCGCGCTGACGGAGCCGGACAAGTCTGACGACGATGGGCGCACGCCGCTGCCGGAGGTGGTGACGGGAAGCATTCTGCGCGTCCATGCCAGCGAGGCGGGACGGGAGATTAGCACGGAGCAGCTCGGCGTCCCCGCGATTCTGGGGGCGAACCTTCAACGCGCGGCGAAGGTCGAGGTGGCGATCGAGAATGGCGACGACCAGCCGCTGCCGATTGCGGCGGTGCGGCTGGAGATGCGGCAGCGCAAGATCTGCTTCGAGGCATCGGCGGGCGGCTTCGATGCAACTCGTGGATCGGGCGCGGGCAGCGGCCTGGCTCTCTACTACGGCGACGCGGAGCTGGATGCTCCGGAGTATGACTATGCGCGGCTGTTTGTGGCGTCGCGCGCGGCCCTGGCGGCGGAGCTTGGGGCGGAGCGACTGAATCCGAATTACCGGGCCCCGGCTGCGCCGCTTCGTCCCTTCGCCGAGCGGCATCCGGAGCTACTGTGGATTGCGCTGATCGCGGCGATCTGCGCTCTGGGGGTGGTGGCGCTGAAGGCGGCGCGAAATGTGGGGCAATGAGAAGCCCAGGTCTCAGGAGCGAGACCTGGGGCACCCGCCTAACCGAGACATACTTTATTGGCTGGTAACAGGGGAAATGTCGTCTTAGTGTCTACTCTCTGTCGTGCGCATGTTTAATCCCCACAAGGCGATAGGGAGACTCGATCTCGACCCCCCGGTCTCCGCCAGGTGCCACCAAATGGAGTACAACGTCGCCTGTAGCGTCCACCTCTGATATCGCCTTAAAATCGGAATATGCAGAATGCCCGAGAGCACTGATGCGCCGAGATTCTGGACCTGCCTGGCCCTCACCGGTCCATGTGCTCGGCTCCGTTCCGATTGACCATGACTCATGGTTGCTCGCATCCAAACTGAGGAGCGGTATTCCGTTCTTCTTGAAGATATCCGGATCGGCAAACACGATAAGCTCATAGGTCTTCTTATTGTCTTTGTTGATGTAGAGAACATCCTCAATCGAGACCTTTACAGGCGTTTTGCTATTTGTTTTGATGGCCATCTCAAATGGCGTGTTTCGGCCGGTAAAAGGTTCGCCCACAATGTCTACCTGGAACTCCCGACCGTCGGGCAACTGAAAAGTAAGCAGATCGTCGGAAGTGACTGCTACTCTCGTGCCCTTTCTGCATCCCCCAAGGCAAAAAACGATTAGGAGCAACGCGCAAAAATATGCATAGCGCATCAAACAGCTACCCCCTTTCAGAAGGTGACCCATGTCTCGAGGCCAGCCGGTCGTGATGCCCCGAAGGCCGCCCCCGCTGTGTCTCAAATCGGGTAAGTTCTGAGAACCCGCAGTGGCAAATTCGTTTTCATGGCTCTAAATCCTACAGCATTCAGAGCTGGGTTGGTGAAGGGAGACAGTCGAAGTGCCCACACCCCTACAAGCAACTGCGCTCGTTGGGGGCCCAGGTTCGCACGATAACCCACCCTGGCGGCGATAAAGCTGCCGCGAGGATGGGGCATCCAATTCTGTGGGGGTGGCTATCGCAGGGCGGCGTCGACTTCTTTGTAGAAGGAGGGGGATTTGAGGATTTCGCGGGGCTTGGAGCCGTCGGCGGGGCCGACCAGGCCGTCGTGCTCCATCATGTCGATGAGGTGTGCGGCGCGGCCATACCCAATACGTAGCCGCCGCTGCAGGAGCGAGGTGCTGGCCTTGCCGAACTCGAAGACGAGACGGACGGCGTCGTCGAAGAGGTCGTCGTCCTCCTGGCTGGATTCGCCGTTGGCGGCGGCGTTGGGGTCGTCCTCCTTGGGGCCTTCGAGGAAGCCGTGGACGTACTCCGCCTCGCCCTGGGCCTTCCAGAATGCGGTGACGGCGGAGATCTCCTTTTCGGTGACAAACGGCGCGTGGACGCGCTGCACGCGGCTGGTGCCGGGGGGAAGGTAGAGCATGTCGCCCTTGCCGAGGAGGGATTCGGCGCCGTTGGAGTCGATAATGGTGCGCGAATCGACCTTGGTGGCCAGTTGGAAGCTGATGCGGGTGGGGATGTTGGCCTTGATGAGGCCGGTGATGACATCGACCGAGGGGCGCTGGGTGGCGAGGACGAGATGGATGCCGACGGCACGGGCCATCTGCGCGAGGCGGGTGATGGACTCCTCAACATTCGCGCGGTCGAGCATCATCAGGTCGGCCAGCTCGTCGATGATGATGATGATGTAGGGCAGGGGCTCCTGGTCGGCGTCGTCGAAGAGATAGTCGGAGTTGTGGTCGAAGAGCTTGTTGAACTGGTCGATGTTGCGGACGTGGTTTGCGGCCAGCAGCTTGAGGCGGCGCTCCATCTCGCGGACGGCGTTGCGCAGGGCGTTGGCGGCCAGCTTGATGTCGGTGATGATGGGGGTGAAGAGGTGTGGGATGCCCTCGTACATGCCCAGCTCGACGCGCTTGGGATCGACCAGGATCATGCGCACCTGCTCGGGCGTGGACTTGAAGAGGACGGACATAATCATCGCGTTGATGGCGACCGACTTGCCGGAGCCGGTGGAACCCGCGATGAGGATGTGGGGCATGGCGGCGAGGTCGGCGGTGACGATGCGGCCGTTGATGTCCTTGCCGAGGGCGATGGCCAGCTTGCTTTTGCTCTGGACGAAGGATTCGCACTCGACGACATCGCGCAGCCAGATGGTCTCGCGGCCGTGGTTCGGGACCTGGATTCCGACGGTGGATTTGCCGGCCATGCGCTCGATGAGGATGGATTCGGCGGCCATGGCGAGGCAGAGGTCGTCGGCCAGGCTGGTGACGCGGGAGTACTTGACGCCGGCGTCGGGGTGGAACTCGAATGTGGTGACGATGGGGCCGGGATTGATCTGGGTGACCTGGCCGTTGACTCCGAACTCGGCGCACTTCTGCACGAGGGTGCGTGCCTCGGCGCGCAGGGACTCCTCGCGGACGACGGGGACCTCGTCGGAGCGGTAGAGCAGCGAAGAGGGCGGGAGCTTGTACCCGCGGATGGACTTGGGGGTGATGGCGACCTGCTTGAGGTCTGCGTCGGCGCGGCGGCCGAAGGCGATGGAGTTCGGCGGCGGAGCCGGGGCAGGTGCAGTCTCCGAAATCCCATCCATGCGACGAGACTGCATGGATGGGGCACCCGGCTCGGCGGCGGGCGATTGCGGATGGCGCGCGGGGGGAAGTTCGGGGAGGGCTGACAGGTCCAGGCGGGCGGCCTCGTCTGCGGAGCGAGCGCTGAGCGGGGCTGCGGCTGCGGCCAGCTCGGCGGCGAAGGGCGCGGCGGCGGCTGCGGCGGTGCTGAGCGCGGTCGCTGGGGGCGCATCGACATGAGTGCGTGGCATGGACTGCCAGACCGATGCGGGCGCTTCTGCAGGCTGATCGGCGGCGGCATCGGGCGGCGTGGCGGGCAGAGTCTGCCGGCGGCGCTTGCGTCCCATCCAGCCGAAGAGAGAGCCGAGCAATGTGGAGTGGGCGGTGGAGTCTGCCACGTGCTTGTGCTGGAGTTGCAACTCCTGTCCCGCCTGCTCAAGGCTCTGTTGGCGGCGGCTGGTAAAGACCTCATGGGCGGGTTCCGGCGTGAGGGCCGGCTCCAGCGCGGGGGCGAGTTCGAGCGAGTCGGCCTGCTGGCGCAGGGCGATGTGCTGGCGCAGGGCGCGCTTTTCGGCGCGGGCCAGGGCGCGGCGCGCGCGCCAGTTGTGCAGGCGGTCGAAGAGGCTGCGCAGCAGGGAGAAGTGCGTCTCCATCCACTCGCGGGCGGTGTGGAAGGTGAAGGTGGTGGCCAGGTAGACGGACAGCAGGACCATCAGGGCGAGGACGATGGAGGCGCCGGGAAGGTTCAGGTACTGCACCATGGCATCGGCGAGCAGGCGCCCGGTGACGCCCTCGATGGGCAGGGCGTGACGCCAGAAGAGAGTGTGCGGAAGCAGGCCAATGGCGGCCGGGGCGAAGACGATCCACAGACTGAGTCCGAGGAGGCGGGCCATTGCGGAGCCGGCGGGACGCTGGCGCATCCAGCAGAGGCCAAGCCGGCCGAGGATGATGGGCAGGAAGAAGGCGGCGATGCCGATGGTCTGGAGGATGAGGTCGGCGAGCCATGCGCCGGCCAGGCCGGTCCAGTTGTGGGCAGGGCCCGCGGCCAGGCGAGTGGCGAGCCCGGCGGAGGCGCGCGTTCCGGGGGCCAATCCGCCGACCGTGTCCGCGGAGGGGTCGGTAGGCGTGTAGGTGGCCAGCGCGAGGAAGAGGAGCGCGGCGGCGGCCAGCAGCACGAGGCCGAGGACCTCGTTGAGGCGGCGGTTGCGGGTTGGAGTCGAGACCAGCCTGAGTGGTTTCATGGGGGATGCGCGGGGCCCGGTTTTCGTTCCGTTCGCGTTCCGTTGGCGCCCGGAACGCGCCTGAAGGCGGTTGCCATGACGCAGGGCTGGACGCGGACAGACGAAGGGCCGGGAACCGCTAGAGCTGCTCCGATTATCCCAGAGCCGGTGCGGGAAAAGAGAAAAGTTGCAGGTGTGGACTCAGGATGGAAACCCATGGGGTGGGAGACAAAATGGCCCCTCCGGGGTCAAGTGCGTGACTGGGAAGCCGATATGGAGAAGGTGAGGCTGCGATGGTACGCGCTTGGGCATGGGTGACGTTGCATGGAGCGCTCCGTTGGGACGCAGTTCTGAGGATGGTTTGATGAATCTCAGGCAGTTGGGACTTAAGCCGAAGATTGTGATTGGATTCGGGTCGCTGCTCGCGATCATTGCGGCGATGGGCGTTGTGGGCTACCGGTCGGCGGTGATCAGCGAGAAGATCGCGCAGGAGATGCAGATCTACTCCGCCAAGAAGGACATCACCGCCTCCATGCAACAGGACCTGCTTACCCAGAGAGTAGGCGCGCGCGACGTGCTGATGGGCGCGAGCCTTGAAAACCTGCACCTGTATGAACAAGGCGAGCAAGCCTTCCACAATGCGATGGATGAGCTGCAACCGCTGCTTACAACCGATGAGGCCAGGGAACTCTTCGCGCGCACCGAAGAGGCCCGCGCCAACTATGTCCGTCGCAACGACCAGGTGATCGCCAGGTACCGGTCGGGGGACACAAAGGGTGCGAACGTGATGTTCAGGGAGCCTGAGGGGAAGGTAGCGAGCGACGCGCTGGCGGATGCCATGAGCAATATGACGGCGGCGTTTGAGCGCCAGCGGCAGGATGCTCTGAGCCGGGAGGTAGCCACCGACAGCAGTTCCAGGACGCTGATGCTGCTATTGGCGCTGGCCGGCCTGGCGATCGGATCGGCGATTGCCTTCGTGATTGCGCGGTCGATCGTGCAGGCGGTCCACAGAATGTCGGAGATGATCGAGAACGTCTCCTCCAACAATCTGGTGGTGGAGGACATGGAGGTGGAGAGCGACGACGAGATGGGCAGGGCCGCGCAGGGGCTGAACCGGATGAAGAACGGACTGCGCTGCGTGATGCTGTCCATTGCATCGACCGCGGAGAATGTATCGGGGTCGAGCCGGGAGATCTCGACGACGGCGTCGCAGGCCGCTGAGAGCGCGGAGAACCAGAAGCAGCAGGTCGGGCAGATTGCCACCACCATGCATCAGATGGCGGCGACGGTGCGCGAGGTCTCCCTGCACTCGAACAGCGCCGCGAGCTCCGCCAAGAGCGCGGCCGCCAGCGCCCGCGAGGGCGGAAAGATCGTGGAGGACGTGCTGGAGCGGATGCGCGGCATCGCCCAGTCGGTGCGCGAATCGGCGGCCAAGATCGAGCAATTGGGGGCCCGGTCCGAAGAGATTGGCAGGATTGTGGGAGTGATCGACGAGATCGCCGAGCAGACCAACCTGCTGGCGTTGAATGCGGCCATCGAGGCGGCGCGCGCGGGCGAACAGGGACGCGGCTTTGCCGTGGTCGCCGGCGAGGTGCGCCGGCTGGCGGAGCGGACCGCTACCGCGACCCAGGAGATTGCGGCGGTGATCCAGAACGTGCAGACGATCACCGTGGATGCGGTGCAGCAGATGCGCTCCGGCACCGCGGCCGTGGAGCAGGGCGTGGAGGCGACGGGCAAGGCGGGCGAGTCGATTGAGCGGATCATCCGCGAGGCAGATACGGTGGGCACCATGGTGGCCCAGATCGCCAGCTCGGCAACGCAACAGGCGGCCGCGACCGAGCAGATCAATGCCAGCATGAGCCAGATCAGCGAGCTTGCCATCGAATCGGCCGACGGATCGCAACTCTCGGCGCGCGCCTGCGAACAGCTCTTCGATCTGGCGCTCGGACTGCGGAACATGGTGGCCCGGTTCGATGTGGGCCAGCGCGATGCGGACCAGCGCGATGCGGATCAGCGCGATGCGGGCCAGCGCGATGCGGGCCGGTGCGAGCCGGAAGAGAACAAGCAACTGTTGGAGGCGAACTGGGGAGATGCGGCCTGAGGGCCTGTCGCAACAAACTGCTCAACGGCCGTGGGAGGGGTCGGCGGTGGGGGCGGTGGAGAGGTCGACAAAGAGTGGGGCGGGAGACGGTGTGTCGCAGTTGCCGTCAGGGGCGTAGGTGCGGGCGCAGGCCTGGGTGATGGAGCGGCGGCGGGGAGATTGCGCATACTGCCAGGCGGCGGCGTCGGGCGTGCCGCTGAGCTCGACCGGAGGCGGCTGGAGGACGCAGCCGGGGGCGGGCGGGCAGGCGTCCTGGGCGACCCAAAATGAGATCGGATGCAGGTGGTTGGCGGCGACGCGGGCGCGAATGTCCTGGATCGTGGTGATGAAAACTGTTTTGCCGTTGGGGCCGGGGCCGTCGTCGGCGGGCTGGCCGCTGGCGTAGACGCCGGGGAGGTAAGCGGAGTGGGCGACGGCTTCGGTCCAGGCGAATAGGTACTCGGCCGTGCTGGGCAGGAGTCGGCCGCCCTCTTCCTGATCGAGAAAAATGATGGCTCCGGCGGGAAAGCCCTCGCGCCGGGCGGCGGCGACGGCGTCGGTGGCGTCGGCGCGGCCAAGTGCGGCGGGGGAGTTGCCTTGTTTGGCCGCGCGAATGAGCTCCGCGTCGAAGCGGCCGTTGGCGATGATCAGGAAGCCGAAGCCGGCGCGCGCGAGGCGGTCGCGAGTGCCGAGCCAGGAGTTGCGGGTGGCGCCGGGAGGGTTGGTGAGCCAGTAGCCGGTGAAGTCAAAGTGCTTACGCAGTTCGGGCAGCGCGGCGTCGCCGGGGTAGTCGTTGCGGTCGAAGCCGAGATAGGCGCGGGCAGGAGCGAGGGGCTGATCTGCAACGGACGGCTGCTGGGCGAGCGCGGCTGCGGCGGCGAGGGCGGCGGTTGTGGCGAGGATGAGGAGGCGCAAAGGGAGAGGCTCCGGTTTTGCGAACCAGCCGGGGTAAGTTCCGGTTGTGCATTAAGGGTACGCTAGGACGTTGCTCGTGACCCCACCCATCGCGATGAGACCGCGATGAATGGGGCACCCAAGACGGTTCTGTGCGTGGACCACCCGCAACGTTACCGAAGACCATTTCTGCCGATTACCGGCGGGGGCGGAGGACTCTGGGCAAGCGATGGGGGCTTGTGCTACCTTTTCAATCCATGAGCACAAACCTTGAATGGCAGACCATCGACCCGCGGTTCCCCATTGGACCCTACGCCAGCCCCGGCAACGTCGCAGCCGCCGAGAGAATCGACGCGATTGCGACGCTGGAGGGGCTGCCTTGCCATCTGCGCGATGCCGTCGAGGGGCTGGACGACAGCCAGCTCGACACGCCCTATCGGGAGGGCGGATGGACCCTGCGGCAGGTGGTTCACCATGTGGCCGACAGCCACATGAATGCGTTCATCCGGCTGCGCAAGGCGCTGACCGAGGACTGGCCGCTGATCTCGCCGTATGACGAGAAGGGGTGGGCGCTGCTGGTGGATTCGGCGACCGCGCCGGTGGGGCTGTCGCTGGACATTATCGAGGGGCTGCACGCGCGCTGGGTGCGAATTCTGGAGTCGCTGACCGCCGACGAGTGGCAGCGCGGATTCAAACACCCGCAGATGGGGCCGATGACGGTGGAAGGGGCGACGCTGCTGTATGCGTGGCACTCGCGGCACCATGTGGCGCACATCACGCACCTGCGCAAGAAGAGGGGCTGGAAGTAAAAGAAATAAGAAAAGGGACCGGAAGCATGGATTGCGGCACGGTCTTTGTTAGACTTTGCTGCACATGAAGTCGCCTGGAATCCCATCCGCTGAACCCACGCAGAGCATCGAGCAGATTGCGGCGGCGCTGGAGGAGTTCCTCGCCGAGCATCCGAAGGCGGTGGTGACGGAGGAGGGGAAGGTCCTCTTCGACATGCGGGCGGCGAAGTACTCGCTTGCCACCGAGCATGGACGATGCACGCTGCAACTTTGGAGCGAGGAGCGGAATATTGTCCGGCGGGTAAGCGCGGCCATCGAACGGGGCGCGGCGCGCGATCGAATGCTGCGCCTGACAACGCAACGATTTGGGCAGACACGGCCCGGGTCGCTGGAGATTCTGGCGGACCGCGACCGGCGCACGCCTTCGACGCGCGAGGCGACGCGGGTGCGCTATCTGAAGGCGCTGGAGCGGGTGATGCTGCGCGGCGGCGGGAGTGGGAATGCGTGGGGCGAGTGGAAGGCGGATGGCTTCCGCACCGCGATGGACCTGGAGAAGAGCTTTGGGCCGGCCTATGCGCGCGGATCGCTGGTGCATGGGAACCAGGCGTGGGCGGTGATTGCGGTGAACGCGGAGGAAACGCAGGCGACCGTGGACGGCATTCTGACGCTGGGCGTGCTGTGGCTGGCGCACTGCCGCGAGAACGCGGGCGGGCGCAGGCTCTATCGCGGACTGCGGCTGATTGTGCCGCGCGGGATGGCCACGCTGACCGCCTCGCGGCTTCCCTGGATGAATAAGGACGCGGCGCAGTGGGAGCTGTGGGAGTTCGACGAGAAGACCGAAGAGCTGGAGCAGAGGGACGCGGCGGACCACGGCAACCTGACCACGCGGCTGGTCCACGCGCCGAACGAGGAGGCGGCGCGGGAGCGGTTTGCGGAGGCTGCGGCGCGGGTGATGGCGCTGGTGCCGGAGGCGATGCGCGCGGTGGTGGAGCAGAGGATTCAGAGCGGCGTGGAGATGGCGTTTCGCCTGCACGGGCTGGAGTTTGCGCGGGTGCGCATGGGCTACGCGGGGCAGAGCTTCAACCGCGTGCAGGAGATCACGTTTGGCGCGGGGGCGAACGAGACTCCGCTGACGGAAGAGAATGAGAATGAACTGCGCGAGTTGGTGGAGCGGCTGTTTGAGCGGCGCGAGGCGGGAGGGGACAAGCGCGATGCGCTGTACCGGATGCAACCGGAGCGATGGCTGGAGAGCGAGCTGCGGCGCGACGTTTCGCTGATCGACGCGCGGCTGGATCGAGCGCATGTGTACACGCAGGTCCCGGCGTTCGCGGCGGCGGACCGCGGAATGCTGGACCTGCTCTCGGTGGACAAGGACGGGCGGCTGGCGGTGATCGAGCTGAAGGCCGACGAGGACCTGCATCTGGCGCTGCAGGGGCTGGACTACTGGGTGCGCGTGCGCTGGCATCATCGGCAGAACCCCGATGCGGCGAGCGGGCTGGGGGAGTTCGAGCGGCATGGGTACTTCGGCGGCGTGAGGCTGGCGGAGGACGATCCGCGGCTGTACCTGGTGGCCCCGGCGCTGCGCGTGCATCCGGCAACCGACGTGGTGCTGCGCTATCTGTCGCCGAGGGTGGATTGGGAGCTGGTGGCGCTCGACGAGCGCTGGCGGCGGCAGATTAAGGTGGTGTGGCGCAAGCGCAGCGGGGACTCGACGAAGTTTTGACTGGGGCTTATGGTTTGCGCGGGTTTGTTTAGCCGCAGGGGTTGGCGAAGAGGGGGAAGGCTTCGGCGGGTTGTTCTTCCTGCGCGGGCTGGCTGGCGCGGGCAGCGAAGAAGGATTCGACGGCGGCAAGGACAGCGGGGCCGGTGCGGGCTTCGAAGATGGACTTGCGCAGCGCGGAGCCGTTGGGAACGCCGTGGGTGAACCATGCGGCGAACTGCTTCATCTTGCCGACGCAGTCGCGGTGGCGCTGGGCTTTGAGCATCTGCTCTCCGTTGACGATTTGGCCGCTGGCGATGAGCGCGGCGGCGCGCGCGGTTTCGGCTGCCTCTTCCTGCGCGATCTCATCGACCAGCATCTGGAAGTAGGTGCGAATCATGCGGTAGCGGTCCTGGTCGGTGGGGATGTCGTAGGCGCCGACGCCGGTTGCCTCCTTCGACGCGGTGTACTGCGCGATCTGGCGGAAGATCCAGGGGTTGGCGGGCGCGCCGCGGCCGATCATGATGGCGTCGCAGCCGGTGGCGTGGACCATGGCGGCGGCGTCCTCGGGGGTGCGGATGTCTCCGTTGCCGATGACGGGGATGCGCACGGCGTCCTTGACGGCAGCGATGTACTCCCAGCGCGCCTGGCCGGTGTAGCCGTCCTCGCGCGTGCGCGCGTGCAGGGCGACGGCGTTGAGGCCGCAGTCCTGGGCGAGGCGGGCGAGCTCGACGCAGACGATCTCGGCGTCGTTCCATCCCATGCGGAACTTGACGGTGAAGGGGATGGAGACGGCGGCGCGAACAGCGCGGAAGATGCGCTCGATCAGGGGAAGGTCGCGCAGCAGGCCGGAGCCGCCGTTGCAACTGACGACGCGCTTGGCCGGGCAGCCGAGGTTGAGATCGACCAGGTCGAAGCCGCAGTCCTGCACGATGCGAGCAGAGTCGGCCAGCGTGTCGGGGTTGGAGCCGAAGAGCTGCGCGGAGATGGGGTGTTCGTCGTCGTAGAAGGTGAGGTAGCGCTTGCGCTTGGACTTGCGGGTGCGCGCGAGGCCGTCGGCGGAGGTGAACTCGGTCATGATGAGGCCGCAGCCGGATTGCTGGTTGGTGGTGACCGCCTCAACGTTTGTGTCGCTGACGGACGTGGTGAACTGGCTGGCGTTTTTGATGAAGCGGCGAAAGACGGTGTCGGTGACGCCGGCCATCGGGGCGAGGACTGTGGCCGGAGCGATGCGCACATTGCCGACGGTGAAGCTGGCGGGGACGCGGCTGTGCTCGGGCATCGCGTGGGTGGCGGGCGAGTCCCACTTCTTCTGCTCGAGGGTGTAGCGCTTCTTCATCTGCGTCCAGTTTAGCGGTTAAGTGGAAGGGCCTCCGCGCTGGCGGAGGCCCCTTGCGTGGATTGGTTGAGGTTATTTGGCTGCGGCTGCCTTGGTCGCGGTTGCTTTGGCTGCGGCTTCGGCCTTGCCGGCGTCGGCGTTGGCCACCTTGCGGCGGAAGCGCTCGACGCGGCCGGCGGTGTCCACCAGCTTCTGCTTGCCGGTGAAGAAGGGATGGCAGGCGGAACAGATTTCGACCACCAGGTCGCCCTTGTGCGTGGAGCGGGTCTCGAAGGCGTTGCCGCAGGCGCACTTGACGTGGATGGTGGCGTACTTCGGATGAATTCCTTCTTTGGGCATGAATCTCTCTCTCTTGGCTCGGATGTTGCCTGTCGGCTCGCGGTTCGCTTGCAACGGGAGGGTTCACCGTCACATCGATCGGCCTGTCGCGGAAGCCCACAGAGCCCCGGGCTGTTTCTGGGGCACGATGGCACACTGATGTGATTTTATCATGGCGAGCTGGCATCTCTTTGCCGTTGCTTGCTTTCCTCTTTTGGCCGTGGATTCCCACACTGCGCGATTCGATTCGGGCCGGCGGCGAGAGGCCGGTGCTGCGATACTTGGAGGACGGGGTTGCGGGCAATGGAAGAGATCTGCAGTTTGTGCGAGGGGTCGGGGCTGCGCATTGTGGAGGAGGGCGGGCGGCAGGTGGCGCGGCTGTGCGAGTGCCGCGTGGCGCGGCGCGCGGCGCGGATGCTGGAGCAGGCGAAGATTCCGCGGCGCTACGAGGAGTGCACGCTGGAGAACTTCGAGCCGAAGTATGACGGCGCGGACAGGAGCTTGCAGTCGGCGCTGGTGCAAGCGCGCGGATTCGTAAAGGGCTATCCGGCGGAGACCGACGGCAAGGGGCTGCTGCTGGTGGGGCCGGTGGGCGTGGGCAAGACGCATATCGCTGTGGGCATTCTGAAGGAGCTGGTGCAGGAACGAGGCGCGCACGGCCTCTTCTATGACTATCGGGAGCTGCTGAAGGAGGTGCAGAACAGCTACAACCAGAAGGTGGCGGCGACCGAATTGGAGGTGCTGCGGCCGGTCTTCGAGGCCGAGGTGCTGGTGCTGGACGAGCTGGGCGCGGCCAAGCCGAGCGACTGGGTGTGGGACACCGTGGCGCACATCCTGAACAGCCGGTACAACGACCGGCGGACGACGATCATTACCACGAATTATCCCAACACGGAGGCGCTGGGGGCGACGCCCGGCCGCCGGACGGGACGCAAGAGCGCCGAGCAGGAGGACGCCGAGCGGGCCATGAGCGGAGAGACGCTGGGCGACCGCATCGGCGAACGGATGAGGTCGCGGTTGCAGGAGATGTGCGTGGTGGTAGAGATGCGCGGCAAGGACTTCCGGCAGAGCGTGAAGCGGGCCAGCTTCGGGTAAGACGGAAGCTGACCTGCTCAACGGGGCCAGCGCGGTATAGAATTTCGGCTTATGAGCGAACAGGAACGTTCCCCCATCGACGGGCAGAGCGGCACGGGCAGGGATGCGCCGGGTGGCGAGGCGCCGATCTTTGCTGAGGAACTGGAAGAGCGCGGCGGGTTTCCGCTGGCGGCGTGGGGCGTGGCTGCGCTGATTGTGGTGGTGCTGATTGGCGCGCTTGTGTTCCTGGGGCGGAAGAAGCCGGTGGCCGTGCCCAACACGCTACAGCCTGCCGATGCGTATGCGGCCAATCTTCCGCTTTCGCAGTTCACGATGAGCGAGTCGGAGAACCTTACGGGCGGCAAGCTGACGTATCTCGACGGGCACATCGGCAACACCGGCGACCGCACGGTGACCGGGGTGACGGTGCAGGTGGTCTTCCGCAACGATGAGGACCTGGCCCCGCAGATCGACACGCTGCCGCTCACACTCATTCGCATGAAAGACCCGTACATCGACACCGAGCCGGTGAGCGCGGCGCCGCTGAAGCCGGGCGACGACCGCGAGTTCCGCCTGACCTTCGAGACGGTTCCGGAGAACTGGAACCAGCAGATGCCCGAGGTGCGCGTGATCCACGCTGGCCTGCGTTGAAGGCGAGTGGTAAGTGGTCATTTGTAAGTGGTCAGTAACTGCAAAACCGAATGACTGTGAACCGGTCAGGCGAGGGTGGTCTATTCGAGCGGGGAATCCGTTTCATCCTTGCCGGCCTAGGGCTTCTTGCTTACCTTGGCGACAGAGGGTTTCGTGCTTTCCTTGCCGGCGGAGGACTTCGCGGCGTCTGCCTGAAGATCGACCCCGATCTGGACCGCCTCCTGGGGCGAGATCTGCGGGAAGTACGCGTTGGAGAAGTACTGCGCCAACATGCGGTGGGTGTTGAAGAAGGTGCCATTGATGCCGATGCAGTGCTGCTGCATGCGCGCCCATGCGCTGGGCCTCTGGTAGAGCGGCGCGATCAGGTTCTCCAGCTTGTCGTAGAGGCTGGCCGCCTCGCCTTCCTTGGTGTCGGCCCTTTCGATCGCCCATCCGGTGAGGTTCTCGGCGCATCCCTCGATCCACCATCCATCGAGCACGCTGAGGCTGGGCACGCCGTTCAACGCGGCCTTCATTCCGGAGGTCCCGGAGGCCTCGTAGGGGCGGAGCGGCGTGTTGACCCACAGGTCGACTCCCTGGGTGAGCAGCGCGCCCAGCTCCCAGTCGTAGTTCTCCAGGTAGAGCATATTCACGCTTTCCACCTTGAGACTGGCGGCCGCAGTGAAGACATCGCGGATCAGTCCCTTGCCCTCGCCGTCGGCCGGGTGCGCCTTGCCGGCGAACAAAATTTGTATCCCGCCGATCTTCTTGGCGATCTTTGCCAGGCGCTTGGGATCGGAGAAGAGCAGGCTGGCGCGTTTGTAGGTTGCCACGCGGCGGGCAAAGCCGAGCGTAAGAACATTGGGGTTGAACTGCTTGTCGGTGCGCCGGGCCACCTCATCCAGCAGCCGCTGCTTGCTGCGGGCGTGGCAGTTGGCGATCTTGGTCAGCGATACGCCGTAGATGGAACGGAAGTACTGGTTGTCGCGCCGCCACTCGGGGACCTCCGCGTCGAGCAGGGCCTGCAAGGGTTTTGAGATCCACGTAGCCGCATGGACGCCGTTGGTGATGGAGTGGACGGGGACGCGACAGTCGGAAAACATCTCCTGCGAGACCTTGCCATGCTGCATGGAAACGCCGTTCACATAGCGCGAGAAGTGCAGCGCCAGATAGGTCATGTTGAGCAGCGCATTGTGCAGGTATCCGAAGCGTTCGATGGCCCTGCCGCGCTCGTCGCCGAGCACGGTATACATCTGGTCGATGCCGAACTGGTCGTGTCCGGCGGACACCGGGGTATGGGTGGTGAAGACGCAGCGTTGGGCGATGGCCGCAACGTCGTCCTTGGTTGCCTGATCGAGCGAGGCGGCGCCCAGTCGCTCCTCCAGCAGGCCGATGCCGAGCAGCGCGGCGTGGCCCTCGTTGATGTGGAAGACCTCGGGCTTTGCGCCGAGCGCGCGCAGCAGGGCGACGCCGCCCAGGCCGAGCACCGTCTCCTGACACAGCCGGTAGTAGGTGTCTCCGCCGTACAGGGTGTCGGTCAGGCGCCGGTCGTAGGGGTCGTTGCCCTCGAGGTCGGTGTCCAGCAGAAAGACCGGGATGACGTATCCGGCGTCCCCCTTTACGTCGTACCGCCATGCGCAGACTGCGACCTTGCGCCCCTGCATGGAGATGGACACCACCTGCCGCGCGCTGGGAAGGGTGGTCTCGGGCGACCAAGGAACGGGAGACTCCGTCTGCTGGCCGACCGCGTCCAGGTTCTGGCGGAAGTACCCGCAGCGATGCACCAGCGAGACGGCGACCATGGGCGCGGCCATGTCGGCGGCGGAGCGCAGCGTGTCGCCGGCCAGCATTCCCAGGCCGCCGGAGTAGGTCGGCAGCTCCCTGGAGAGAGCGATCTCCATGGAAAAATACGCGATCCGGCGCCTGGAAAGATCGGGGCCGTCAACATCGAGGTCGCGCGGGTCGTAGGTTGTCAGGCCCATGGGAGGAATCGTCCTTTTTTAAAAAGTGCAAGTACTGCAGAATCAGGATTCACGACGGGAAACGATGGACGTACTATTTTCCATCCGGGATATTACCAATACATCGGCAAAATTGTCTGGCAACGGTAGATATGTGAGAGACGTCAGCCCTTGGCTACAGTCTAGCAAACGCAGGCGGGGCGGACCGTGCATAGCGGCAAACGTTCGCCGGTCATGGGCTGAGAGAGACGAACAGATTCCCTGTCGCGGCCTATTTGTCGAAGGACATGAAGCCGAACTTCATAAGGAGCCCGGCGATTGCGGCCAGCGCCAGGGCCAGCGCCGTCCACGGGGCGGCAGAGCGAATGCGCTTGCGCAGGGCCTCGATGAGGAGAATGAGGACAAGGAGCGCGAGCATCAGGAGAATGCCGTCCCACTGGAAGCCGCGCGTCCCATCCGCCCACTTTGTCATGACCGAGGGCACGCGCAGAAAGCTGGGGAGAAAGACGCTCAGGATCGGCAGAAAGCCGCCGATCGCAAACGCAACGAGGAACAACACGAACTGGAGGACGGTGAAGATTGCTCGCTTCATTAGCAACTGTCTCCTTGGGGCTGATGGCTCTGACTGCTTCGCCCCGTTCCGATCTTAGAACGTGCGGGCCGACGTTGCGAGGGGGGATCAGGGCTTGGTGAAGCGCGTCTTCTGCTTCTCGCGGTGACGCTTGAGGGCGAGCGCGATCAGGCGGTCGATCAGCTTCCTGTAAGAGATGCCGCTGGCCTGCCAGAGCTTGGGATACATCGAGATGCTGGTGAATCCGGGCATGGTGTTGATCTCGCTGAGAAAGATGCGGGGCCTGGATTTATTTCTTCCCTTGCTGCTGGCTTGCTTGCTGTTGCCTTTGGTCGCAGGCCCCATGAGGAAGTCGACGCGGGCCAGGCCGGCGCAGTCGCAGGCGCGGAATGCAGCGAGGGCAATCGCGCGGACCTGCTTCGACTCGGATGCGGTGAGCCGGGCGGGGATGATGGGGATCGACGGGTCTTCGGGCGAGTCGGCGTACTTCGAGTCGTAGTCGTAGAACTCGCGGTTGGGAACGATCTCGCCGACCACCGAGGCCTGGGGTTCGTCGTTGCCCAGGACTGCGACCTCGAACTCGCGCGGCTTGACGCCCGGGCCGCCGACTCCCTGCTCGACGATGAGCTTGCGGTCGAATTTGGCGGCGAGGTTGATGGCCGCAGCCAGCTCGCTGCGCGCGTGGACCTTGCTGATGCCGACCGAGGAGCCGAGGTTCGCCGGCTTGACGAAGAGCGGATAGCGGAGCGATTTTTCGATGAGGCGCGTGGCGCGTTTGGGGTCGGCGCGCCACTGGCTGCGCAGCAGGGCGATGTGCGGGGTCTGGGGCAGGCCAGCGGCGGCGAAGAGCCGCTTCATGGCGTCCTTGTCCATGGCCGCGGAGGAGCCGAGAACGCCCGAGCCGACGTAGGCGATGTCGGCCAGCTCAAAGAGGCCCTGGATGGTGCCGTCCTCGCCGAAGGTGCCGTGCAGCACGGGGAAGACGACGTCGAGGGAGGCGGCGAGCGGGTTGCCGGGCTGCGCAAGATGGGCCCCGGTGCTGCGTTCGAGGAGGTCGGTGGCGCGCCGCATCGGGTGCGGGGGTGGAATCTGGAGCGGCTCGCCGCAACGCAGGACGGCGGCGGCGGTGGCGAACTCCACATCTGCCTCACTTGCGGCGCTGAGCAGTGCCGGCGCGGGGCCTTCGAGCAGGCGCTGGGCCTGGTCGCCGCAGAGCCAGCGGCCCTGCTTGTCGATGGCGATGGGGACGACCTCGTACTTCTTACGGTCAATGGCCTTGAGGATAGAGGCCGCTGAGAGCAGCGAGACTTCGTGCTCGCCGGAGCGGCCGCCAAAGAGAATGCCGATGCGGAGTTTTTTCTTCATGGGGCTAATTGAGAGAGCCGGAGCAAGACCAGTATAAGCGCACCCGGATTTGAGGTGCGTCATTCTGCAGCGCGAGAGCAGGACCGCAAGAGTGGGGTAGACTTAACGATTGTGTTGAACAAGCTGATCTTCGCGAACCTGACCCACCGGCCGGTGCGGACCCTGTTGAGCGTGCTGGCGATTGCGGTGGAAGTGACGATGATCCTGACCCTGGTGGGCGTCAGCTACGGCACGCTGGACTCGACGGCGGCGCGGGCGCGCGGCGTGGGCGCGGACATCGTGATGCGGCCGCCCAACTCCACCGTGATGTCGTCGCTCAGTTCGGCGCCGATCAGCGACAAGTATGTGGCGTTGATGATGCAGCAGCCGCATGTGGCGCTGGCCACGGGAACGGCCATCCAGAGCCTGACCTTCCCCGACTCGATTACCGGACTCGACTTCGCCGCGTTCAACAAGATGAGCGGTGGGTTCACCTATCTTGCAGGCGGCGATCCGGCGGGCGAAGACGACATCACCGTGGACAGATACTATGCGCAGCAGAAGCACCTGCATGTGGGCGACACGCTGCGCCTGGTCAACCACGACTGGAAGGTCTCGGGCATCTTCGAGGGCGGCAAGCTGGCGCGCATCTGCGTGAAGCTCTCCACGCTGCAGGCGTTGATGGGGGCCCCTGGGCGCGTGACGGTGATCTACGGGAAGCTGGACGATCCCAGGCTTGCCGACCAGGTGGTGAACGACCTGAAGGCGAAGCTGCCGGGCTATCCGATTCTCACCATGGAAGAGCTGACCTCGATGTATTCGATCAGCAATGTGGGGATGCTGAAGGACTTCATCTGGGTTGTCATCGCGGTGGCGGTGATCGTGGGCTTCATCGTGGTCTTCATGGCGATGTATACGGCGGTGCTGGAGCGGACGCGGGAGATCGGGATCATCAAGGCGGTGGGCGGCTCTTCGGCTCTGGTGCTGGGACTGCTGCTGCGCGAGACGTTGCTGCTGGCGGTCTTCGGGACCCTGCTGGGCATTGCGCTGACCTACGGGACGCAGTGGCTGATGCAGCACGCCGTGCCGGCCAGCCTGGTGCAGGAGACGGTGTATGCGTGGTGGGCGTACGCGGGAGCGATTGCGATTGCGGGCGCGATGCTGGGTGTGATCGTTCCCGGCGTGAAGGCCGTGAAACAGGATGTGACCGAGGCGCTGTCGTATGAGTAAGAGTGCGGTGAGGACGGGGGCTGAGAGGCCGGCGCGAACGGGGACGGAGCCCATCATCGAAGTGCATGGGCTGACCAAGGTCTACCATGTGGGCGATGTGGACGTTCATGCGCTGCGCGGCGTGGACCTAGAGATTGCGCGCGGCGAGTTTGTGGCCATCGTGGGCGCGTCCGGCTCGGGCAAATCGACACTGTTTCATATTCTGGGAGGGTTGACGCCGCCCAGCGCGGGGACGGTGGTGATCGACGGCAAAGACCTGGCGCTGATGTCGAACCGCGAGCGCACGGACCTGCGCAAGACGACCGTGGGCTTCGTCTTCCAGAAGTACAACCTGCTGCCGACGCTCTCGGCCGAGGACAACATCAAGATCGTGGAGTACATCGGCGGGCGGGCCACAAAATTTACGCCGGAGTTTGTGGAGGTGCTAAAGCTGCTGGGGATCGACGACCGGCTGAAGCACAAGCCGCGGGCTCTCTCCGGCGGGCAGCAGCAGCGGGTGGCGATTGCGCGCGGGATTGTGAACCAGCCGGCCATCCTGCTGGCCGACGAGCCGACCGGCAACCTGGACAGCCAGAACTCGGCCGCCGTGCTGAAGGTGATGAAGGACCTGAACGAGCGCACCGGGCAGACGATCCTGATGATCACGCACGACCCGGAGGCTGCGTCCTACGCCAGCCGCAAGGTACACATCCGCGACGGACGGATTGTGTAGCGGCGAGGCTGCGCGGGATGGGGTGGGGTCAGGGGAGTGGCTATTCCATTGGTTACCCGGTAGTGGCCGATTTGAATTGAGCGACTGAAATTTCAGAATACGTGACTTTACGGGAAGGTCGATTGCGCGATTACGCGGTCGAGCCCAGGCGGCACGGAATCGCCCCGTTTTTCGATCGAAATTGCGGCGTTGTCTTCCCAAACCGCTGATGAGCGAATCAGGGCTGAAAAAGAAGATTCCAACTGAGGTGATAGCGGACACAAGGCTTCCCCGCGAGGGCGGGTAGCATGGGTGGTGAATTTCCTGGGAGATGGCTATGCGTTTCTGCGCTGTGATAGCTGTGTGCGGTCTTGTAGTCCTTGCAGGTTGCGGCGGCGGTTCCACTAACTCTTCTTCGACTGCTCCAACGGTGAAGGCCCCTACGGCGAATGCGGGTGGGCCGTATACCGGGACGGTGGGGGCGGCGGTGAGCTTCAGCGGGGCGGCATCGACCGATCCGCAGGGGCAGACGCTGACTTACGCGTGGAACTTCGGCGATAGCAGCACAGGCACGGGTGTGAGTCCGACGCATACCTATGCGGCGGCGGGGACGTACACCGTTACGCTGACGGTGACGAATACCAGCAATCTGACAGCGACGGCAACCAGCACGGCGACGATTGCAAACGTTTACGTCGCTGGGAATATGGTCAGCGCTACAACCGGCAACGAGATTGCTGGCTACTGGAAAAATGGGACATTCACTACCCTCACCAATGGAACACAGAACGCCTACGGCCAATCCATTGCCGTTTCGGGCAGTGACGTTTACGTTGCGGGGTATCAAGTCAACCTCTCCGTTTCTGCCGCCACATACTGGAAAAACGGAACAGCGACAACCCTCACCAATGGACTGCAGAACGCCTATGCCAACTCCATCGCCGTTTCGGGCAGCGATGTCTACGTTGCGGGATATCAAATCAGCGCTACAACCGGCAAAGATGTTGCCATGGTGTGGAAGGACGGAACAGCCACAAGCCTTACCGATGGAACGCAGAATGCGATTGCCCAATCCATCGCGATCTCCGGCAGCGATGTCTATATTGCGGGAGTTCAGTACAACTCTTCATCCATCGACGTAGCCACCTATTGGAAGAACGGAATAGCAACTGCTCTCTCCGATGGAACGACTCCAGCGGCGGCTGACTTTATCGCCATTTCCGGCGGTAACGTTTACGTCGCAGGACTTCAAGAAAGGACCGTAGGCGGAAAAAGTATAGCTACTGTCTGGAACAATGGCGTAGCCACAAGCCTCAGCGATGGAACGATGAATGCGTGTGCTGTATCCATCGCCGTCTCTGGCAGCGATGTCTACGTTGTGGGATATCAAAACACCGGCAAAGATGTTGCCATGGTCTGGAAGGACGGAACAGCCACAAGCCTTACCAATGGAACGCAGTATGCCCTTGCCAACTCCATCGTGATCTCCGGCAGCGATGTCTATATTGCGGGAGTGCAAGCCAGCGCCACCACGGGCTATAACATTGCCACCCTTTGGAAGAACGGAACGGCTAGCAATCTTACGGATGGGTCAACAAACGCAGTTGCCTCTGCCGTTCTCGTTCAATAGACCCACAGCGTTCTTTATGCTGAGGGATATGGCTATGTTTGCGGCGGGTGAGGAGCAGTTGGGACTAAGACTGGAGCCACAAAAACAGTTGGAGTCGGCCCTCGTCATCGATCATGCCGAAAGGCCTTCGCCAAACTAGAGGGTGTGAACTTCCCTGAAAACGGGTTTCCGGTAACATCGTTCGACCGGAGTTCAAACGGACCCTCCATCGGCCATCTGAATGCTTTATCTTTGGGGGGGAAATCTGCGAGACTGGAGGGTATGAGCACAACCATGACCAAGGGTTTGACGGACCGGATCAACCGGATTGAAGTTTCAGCGACCATGGCGATCACAGCGGAGGCGTTGAAGATGAAGGCGGCGGGGATCGACCTGGCCAACTTCGGCGCGGGCGAGCCGCACTTTAACACGCCGCAGCACATCAAGGAAGCGGCCATCGAGGCGATCGAGAAGAACTTCTCGCGCTATACGGCGGTGCCCGGCATCCCCGAGGTGCGCAAGGCGGTGGTGGAGCGCCACGCCGCCGACTTCGGCTCCAGCTACGCAGTGGAGGAGTGCGTCTTTACCACCGGCGGCAAGCTGGCGCTGTTCAACGCGATCCAGGTTCTGGTGGACCACGGCGACGAGGTGGTACTGCCGGTGCCCTACTGGGTCTCGTTCAAGGACATCATCGAGTACGCGGGCGGCAAGGTCGTGTTTGTGGAGAGCGACGAGCGCGAGGACTTCCGCATAACGGCGAAGATGATCGAGGCCGCGATTACGCCGAAGACCAAGGCGATCATTCTGAATACGCCGTCGAACCCCTCGGGCGCGGTTGTATCGGCTGCGGACCTGGAGGCGATCGTGCGTCTGGCCCACGCCCGCGGCATCTATCTGCTTCTGGACGAGTGCTACGCCTATCTGACCTATGCGGGCAAGCCGGTGAGCGGCGGGACGTTCACGGATTGCAAAGAGCATGTGGTCATTCTGGGATCGCTGTCGAAGACCTACGCGATGACGGGCTGGCGCGCGGGCTTTGCCCTGGGGCCGAAGCAGATCATCTCGGCGATGAGCAAGCTGCAGTCGCAGAGCACGTCGAACACAACCAGCTTTGTGCAGAAGGCGGCGGTTGCGGCGCTGACCGGTTCGCAGCAGTGCGTGGCCGAGATGCGCGCCGACTTCCTGAAGCTGCGCGACCGGATTCTGGCGGGACTGAAGACGATCCCAGGGCTGAGCTGCTCGGTGCCGCAGGGCGCGTTCTATGTGTATCCCAATGTGAGCGCGTTCTTCGGCAAAGGCGGCCTGAAGACGGCGTCGGATGTGGCCGCGAAGCTGTTGAGCGATGCGCGCGTGGTAGTGGTTCCGGGCGAGGCCTTCGGGACGAAAGACCATATCCGGCTCTCGTACGCGGCCTCTGCCGGGGTGGTAGACGAGGGCGTGAAGCGGATGCGGGAGTACTTCAGTCAGTTGAGCTAGGCGTCTCTGCGCAGGCCCTCGCAGGTGCCGGAGTAGGAACCGGACCGCATATTGCCGGACGGCGCAGCATTTTTCCACTAACATGGGGGTCTATGGATTTTGCGAACGGTAAGGCGGGGCCACGGTTTGCTCCGGTGATTCTGGCGGGCGGCAGCGGAACGCGTTTCTGGCCGAGGAGCAGGCGGGCACACGCCAAGCAGGTGCTTGCGCTGGATGGCGAGAGGACCATGATCCAGCAGACGCTGGATCGGCTGCTTCCCCTGGCCGCGGCCGAGGATGTGTGGGTCTTCACCAACAAGCTGCTGGCCTCGGTGATTGCGGAGCAGTTGCCGCAGGTGGGCCGGGACAGGATCCTGGGGGAGCCGGTGGCGCGCAATACGGCGCCGGCGTGCGCACTGGCGGCGTTTCTGCTGGAGACTGCGGCGCCGGAGACGGTGATCGGCGTCTTTCCGTCCGACCATGTGATCCGAAACCATGTCCGCTTCAGTGAGATCATTCGAGCGGGCGTAAAGCTGGCGGCGAGCGGCGAGCGGATTGTAGTGCTGGGCGTGCCGCCGACGCGGACGGAGACGGGATTTGGCTACATCGAACTGGGCGACGTGGTGGATGCCGCAACCGTGCCCTGCGGCGATGTGCCAGTGCGCCGCGTGAAGCGGTTTACGGAGAAGCCCAAACTGGCGCAAGCGGAGGAGTTTGTCGCCTCGGGCAACTACGCGTGGAACGGCGGGATTTTTCTGTGGAGAGCGCGCACGCTTGCCAATGCCATTCGCGAGTACGCGCCGGAGATGGCGCCGCTGCTGGAGAAGATCGTCGCGGCACATGACGGTTCGCCGAAGGAGTTCGCGCGCGTCTTCGCCGAGGTGTATCCGCTCTGCCAGGAGATCAGCATCGACTACGCGGTGCTGGAGCCGCGCTCGGCCAAGGGCGAGACGGGGTCGGAGATCTACTGCCTGCCGGCGGACTTTGCCTGGAACGATCTGGGTTCGTGGGCCGCGCTCTACGAGCACAGGGCAGGGTATAAGCCGGGAGACCTAGAGACGGTGAATGTGAGCGACGGCGCGAGCACGCAGAGCGTCGTCATCGATGCGCAGGGCAACTATGTGTACGCCCTGGGCAAGGTTGTGGCGCTGATCGGCGTAAGCGACCTGGTGGTGGTCGAGACCACGGACGCACTGCTGATCACAACGCGCGAGAGGTCGCAGGACGTGGGCAAGGTGGTCGCGGAGCTGAAGGCGCGGGGCCGCTACGATCTGATCTGAAGACGGCAGATTCAAGGGCTGTATTGTTGAAGGAATTCGTTGGACGCGAGCTTTCCCTCAGGGGCTAAAGCCCGTCCCTTTCAAGGAAGAGATGGCGGAGACGACAACGGCGGTGAAGTTCGGGACGGACGGATGGCGCGGCATTATTGCCGACGACTTCACCTATGCCAACGTGCGCGTAGCGGCGCGGGCGATCGCGCACTACGTTCTGAAGCACGAGGAGTCAAAGCGCGGCGTTTGCATCGGCTACGACACGCGCTTCGGCTCGCGGGCATTTGCGCGCGTGGCGGCCGAGGTGCTGGCCAACGCGGGAATTCCGGTGGCGCTTGGTTCTGAGATTGCGCCGACCCCGGCGCTCAGCTATGCGGTGCGCGGGCGCAAGGCGGCGGGCGGCGTGATGATCACGTCCAGCCACAACCCGGCGGAGTGGAACGGCGTGAAGTACAAAGCAAGCTACGGCGGCTCGGGCAGCCCGTCGATCATGGCCGCGATCGAGAGCGCTCTGGGCGATCCTCTGCCCGATGTCGCGGTCCCGGCGAAGATCGAAGAGGTGAACTTCAATCCGCAGTACATCACGGCGATCGCGAAGTTTGTCGACCTGGAAGCGATCCGCCGCTCGGGATACAAGTTCCTCATCGACTGCATGTACGGATGCGGACGCGGCGTGATTGCGGGAATCTTTACCCGCGCGGGGATTCCGTTTGTCGAGATACGCAGCGAACTGAACCCGCTGTTTCCGGGGATCAATCCGGAACCGATTCTGCCCCACATTTGCGCGTCGCAGCTGGCCGTGGTGGCGGAGAAGTGCGACGCGGGGTTCATCACCGACGGCGACGCGGACCGCATCGGCGCGGTGGATGAGCACGGCAATGTGGTGGATGCGCACAAGGTCTATGCGGTGCTGCTGTATTGGTTGCTGACGCGCAAGGGCTGGCCGGGCGATGTGACCCGCGCATTCAACACCACCAAGATGATCGACCGCATCGCGGCGAAGTACGGGCGCACGCTGCATGAACACGGCATCGGGTTCAAGTATGTGTGCGACCTGATGCTGGAGCGCGAGGTCCTGATCGGCGGCGAGGAGTCGGGCGGCATCGGCATCAGCCGCCACCTGCCGGAGCGCGATGGGCTGCTGAACTCGCTGCTGCTGGCCAACGTGATGGCCGACGAGAAGAAGACGCTGGGCCAACTGGTGGCCGCGCTGCAGGAGGAGTTCGGCGAGCACCAGTACGGGCGCATCGACATGCACATCGACGAAGGGCTGAAGCAGTCGGCGATTGCGCGGGCGGGCGCGCTGGTTGCGGGCGACACCATGGCTGGAATGAAGATTCTGTGCGTGGAGACGATGGACGGTATCAAGTTCTTCCTCGACAATCCTGCCGCAGCGACAAAGAAGAATGTGGCGGAGACGTGGCTCCTGCTGCGCGCGTCGGGGACGGAGCCGCTGCTGCGGGTCTACTGCGAGAGCTGCTCGACTGAGTCGGTGACGACGATCCTTGAAGCAGCGCGCGCGTTTGTGCTGGAGAGGCGTGCGGCTTGAGCGAGACGGCTGCGAATGAGTTATTGACGGTCGAGACCAAGGGGTTGCTCTTCGACATGGACGGCGTGCTCATCAGCTCCACCGGCTCGGTGGTGCGCTGCTGGCAGCGCTGGTGCAAGCTGTACGGCCTGCCCAATGCCGAGCAGTTCCAGGTGCCGCATGGCACGCGCGCGGCGGACATCGTGCGCATGTTGAAGCCGCAGTTCGACGAGGCGCAGGTGGCCGAAGGGCTGCACGCGATCGAGGAGCTGGAACTGGCAGACACAGCCGACCTGACCGTGTTGCCGGGGGTGAAGGCGCTGCTGGAGCGGCTTCCGCCGGAGCGTTGGGCGGTGGTGTCGTCGGCGACGCGGAGACTTCTGGTTGGGCGGCTTGCGGCGGCGGGGCTGCCGGTCCCAGAGCGCGTCATCAGCGGAGACATGGTGGAGCGCGGCAAGCCCGATCCGGAGCCGTACCGGCGCGGCGCGGAGCTGCTTGGCTACGCGCCCGCGGAGTGCATTGTTGTCGAAGACGCGCCATCCGGCGTTGGCGGCGGCTTGGCCGCGGGATGCCGCGTGCTCGGTGTGCTGGGTACGCATCCGGCGGCGCAGTTGCGCGCGGCCACGTGGCTTGCGCGGTCGCTCGAAGAGGTTGAGGTGACGGCGAAGGCGGATGGGTTGGAACTGCGGTTTATGCCGGTGGATTGAGCTTGCATCCCACCCATCGCGGTGAAGCTGCGATGGATGGGGTACCCGAATGAAGACGTCGATTCGACTTATAGCACCGTGGGCAGGCCGGCGAGGGCCATGGCGATCTCCTCGGCGGGGTACTCGTAGTTCTCCAACTTCCCGGCCTGGTAGGCGATGTACGACTGCATGTCGAAGTGGCCGTGGCCGGAGAGGTTGAAGAGGATGGTGCGCGGCTTGCCCTCGCGCTTGGCCTCGAGCGCCTCATAGATTGCGCCCGCAATCGCATGGTTCGATTCCGGCGCGGGGACGATTCCTTCCGCGCGGGCGAACTGAATTCCGGCGGCGAAGGCGTCGAGTTGATGCACCGCAGTGGCCTCGATGAGGCCGAGGTCCTTGACGTGCGAGACCAGCGGGGCCATGCCGTGGTAGCGCAGGCCGCCGGCGTGGATTCCAGGCGGCATGAAGGTGCTGCCCAGGGTGTGCATCTTGACCAGCGGAGTGAGATGGCCGGTGTCGCCGAAGTCGTAGGTGAACGGGCCCTTGGTGAGGCTGGGGCAGGCGGCGGGCTCGACGGCGACGATGCGAGCGTGGCTCTGGCCCTTGAGATTGCGACCGATATACGGCATGGTCAGTCCGGCAAAGTTCGATCCGCCGCCGGTACAGGCGAGAATCACGTCGGGCTCGTCGCCGGCCAGCGCCATCTGCTCAATGGCCTCCAGCCCGATCACGGTCTGGTGCAGCATGACGTGGTTCAGAACGCTGCCCAGCGCGTACTTGGTGTGCGGGTCTTTCGCTGCGATCTCGACGGCCTCGGAGATGGCGATGCCCAGCGAGCCGTTGGAGTCGGGATGCTCGGCGAGGATCGCGCGGCCGACTTCGGTCTCCATGCTGGGGCTGGCGGTGACGGACGCGCCGAAGACCTCCATCAGGGCGCGGCGGTAGGGCTTCTGATCGTAGCTGACGCGCACCATGTAGACCTTGCACTCCATGCCGAAGAAGGCGCATGCCATGGCCAGCGCCGAGCCCCACTGGCCCGCGCCCGTCTCGGTGGAGAGGCGTTTGGTGCCGTCCTTTTTGTTGTAATACGCCTGCGCCACGGCGGTGTTCGGCTTGTGCGAGCCGGCCGGGCTGACGCCCTCGTTCTTGTAGTAGATGTGCGCGGGCGTGTCCAGCGCCTGCTCCAGGCGGCGCGCGCGGATCAGCGGCGAGGGACGCCACTGCGCGTAGACTTGGCGCACCGGGCCGGGAATCTCAATCTCGCGCTCGGTGCTGACCTCCTGCAGGATGAGGCTCATGGGAAAGAGCGGGGCGAGATCGTCGGGGCCGAGCGGCTTCAGCGTTCCGGGATGCAGGGGCGGCGCCATGGGTTTGGGCAGGTCGGCTGCAATGTTGTACCAGGCGAGAGGGATGCGGCTTTGCGGCAGGTTGTATTGGATGGTTTCCATGCGCAACATTCTACCGTGTGCGAAGCATGGCTCGCGACGGCAGCGGAATCCGAAATGAACACCTTGGAATCCTGCAGGCAAAAAACCGCCGGAGCCAAGGGTTCTGGCTCCAGCGATTATCAGCGAAGTGCCGCATTGTTTGGCCGGCGCGCCGCTTAGTTGAGTACATCCACATAGCGGGCGATCAGGACTGTATTTCCCGAAGTGGGGTCCTTGACCAACAGGCCGACCACGCGCACGTTGCCTGTGACGCTGCTGAGTGCGGAGAAGCCGTTGCGGAAGGTTGTGATGCCGGAGGTGTAGACAGTCACGGTCTGCGGAACCAGCAGCCCGGCAAAGCCGTTGATCGTCATCTGGAAGGTCCCGGCGGAGGTGTTGATGGAGCTTGCGACAAAGGTGCCGTTGAAGCCCCAGTGGCGCAGCACCACGCGTGTGGGCGTGACCGTGGAGCCGGAGACTCCCGACGCCGGTCCGCCGATGGCGACATCCTGGCCAGCCAGCATGTTGCTGGAGTTGAAGAGGAACTGGCTCAGCGTGTTATGCGCCCGGTAGATGTAGAAGTTCTCGCTGTTGTTCACATTTACAGTTGCGATCTGGCCGAGGGTGAGGCTGGTGGTGGTGGGCAGCAGGCCGCGCACGTACAGGTTGAAGTTGGTGGCTGTTCCCGTGGCCGGTGTCACATAGGTGACCTGGCCGGTGGCGTAGAAGCCGTTCTGCGAGAGGATGGCGACCTCGTCGGCGTCGATGGTTGCGTCCGCCCTGTCGAGCACGCCGGAGACGGCAACGATGCTGCTGGTGGTCAGCGAACTGAGGCTCTCGCTGTTGTCCCACGCGGTGTTTCCGGTGACGTTGACGGTGAAGTCGCGGCCGTGCGGGCCCTGAACCACGAAGGACTGCGCTGTGGTGTTGACGCTGACGACGGCTGCGTCAAACTCGTCGATGTAGGCGCCTACGTCGCCGATGGCGACCGAGCCGACGGTAAAGGTGGGCGTGACCGATCCGGTGATGTTGCCGTTGCCGTCGACCAGGATGGACTTGCGCAGATTGAGGTCGAGGTTGATACCGACCGGCGCTCCCGACTGGGTGACAACCAGCGGTGAGGCGAGAGTGATGTTGACCGTGGACGTGGTGAGGGTCGCGGGTTCGGTGACGATGGTGGGTGCGGAGCCGGAGACCGTGTTCAGGTAGCCGAGGGTCGCGGAGCCCAGCGTAATCTTCACGCTGGTGTAGGTGCCGGCGGGAACGTCGTTCATGTCGAGCATGGTCTGCAGGCCGTTGAAGCGGGCGAAGTCGACGGTAGGCGTGCCGCTGATCAGCGATACGGTGTCTCCATTGGCGTCGATGGCGTTGACGCTGGTCAACTGCACGGCGAACGAGGTGACGGAGGCCATGGGAGCATCGGTGCCGACCACGAAGGACGCGCCGGCTGGTCCCGTGGCGGTGCTGGCGGTGGAACCCGAACCGCAGCCCGCCGCGAAGAGCGAGGCAACAGCGAGAGAGAGAAGACAGACCGGAAGTTTGCCGAGGTGTTTGGACAAGATCGTAGATGACATAGAACCTCTCCTTTGTTTCTGCGTGCTCCGCAGCTTATTGGGAACGTGCGCCGAGTTGGCAACAGTGCCACTCTCTCAGGAAGGAATGCGTATTGCCTGGGCGCGCTCGCGTACGGAGTCATCGCCTGAATCACTTGTATTGAGCGGCCGGAGAATCGATCAAGCTGCTCTCGCCCGTCCCATTACGCAGACACAAGGCTAGAGAGATAGTTGTGCGGGGGGAATAATAAAGTCGATCATCGGTTCTGCAACTTTAGTGTTACCGGCTGAACTGGTGTTCCCTGTCTGGGCCCGACTCATTTACAGAAGCAGTTCAAGATCGACGAATCCGGGGCCTTTCGGACTACCAGGACTTCCAGGGGGCCTTGCCTGAGGCCCACAGCTCTTCGAGCTGCTGCTTGTCGCGCAGGGTGTCCATGGCCTGCCAGAAGCCGTGGTGGAAATAGGCCTGGACCTCGCCGCGGGCGACCAGCGCCTCGATGGGTTCGCGCTCGAACATCCAGCGGTCGTCCTTGACCTCGGCGATGACTTTGGGCGAGAGGACGAAGAAGCCGCCGTTGATCCATCCGCCCTCGTCCTTGGGCTTCTCCTGAAAGGCATAGACATGGTTGTTCTTGAGGCCGAGCGCTCCGAAACGGGCGACCGGCTGAACGCTGGTGAGGGTGACCAACTTGCCGTGGCCCTTATGGAAGGCGATGGTGGCCTGGATGTCTACGTCGGAGAGGCCGTCGCCGTAGGTCATGCAGAAGGCCTCTTCGCCTTCCAGGTACTTGGCGACGCGCCTCAGGCGGCCTCCGGTGCCGGAGTCGTCGCCGGTATCGACCAGGGTGACGTTCCAGGGCTCGGTGACGGAGTTATGGACAGTCATCTTGTTGTGCGCGATGTCGAAGGTGACGTCGGAGGTATGCAGGAAGTAGTTGGCGAAGTACTCCTTGATGATGTAGCCCTTGTATCCCAGGCAGATGATGAAGTCGTGGATGCCCTGTTGGGAGTACATCTTGAGAATGTGCCACAGGATGGGCTGGCCGCCGATCTCCACCATGGGCTTGGGGCGGACGGTGGTTTCTTCACTGAGACGCGTGCCGAGACCGCCGGCGAGAATGACCGCTTTCATCTTGGGTGAGTTTCCTTGGAAGAGACTTGGAGCAGCGGGCGGTGCAGGGCCCCGCGATCTCCAGCACCAGTATGACATCGTTTGCTGTGCGGGAGCAGGGGGGAAGAGTGGGGAATGCGTGTATATTGGCCAATAGGTGTGGGCGAGGCGTTCCAATTCGTCTACACTGGAAACGCCTTTGACCTGTTACTGACAGCAATACCGGCCCGCAGGCGGGGCCAGTTTTCAAGTGTGCGGAAGACCCCGTGCAGTCGATGGGACGAGGAACAACCAAGGAGAGCGTATGAACGCCAGAGAGCGCAAGATGCTGGAGTTGCTGAAGATTGGCAAGGAGAACTATGGGTATCTTGCCGTGAAGGCGGAGTTCGAGGCCGAGGGCACGCGGATGGACGAGCTGCTTCGGCTGGTGGAGATCTGCCGCAAGGCGAACCTGAAGCTGGGGCTGAAGATCGGCGGATGCGAGGCGATTCGCGACCTGATCGAGAGCAAGCAGATTGGGGTGGATTACATCATCGCTCCCATGGTCGAGAGCACCTATGCGCTGACCAAGTTTGCCGAGGCAGTGAGCAAGATCTACTCCAAGGAAGAGCAGGAGGAGACGCAGTTTCTGTTCAATCTGGAGACGATCACTGCGTTTGGGCATTTGGAGGAGATGGCGGCGGCGACCAAAGCGGCCAAAGAGCTATCGGGGATTGTCTTTGGGCGGGTGGACTTTTCGCTCTCCGCCGGGCTGAGCCGGGAGGAGATCAACGGCGAGGAGGTGACCGGGTATGTGTTGAAGACCGCGGCGAAGTGCAAGGAGCTGGGGCTCGACCTGGTGGTTGGCGGCGGAGTCTCCAGCGATTCGATCCCGGTGCTGCGGCGGATGGTGGCGCTGCATCTGACGCGCTTCGAGACGCGCAAGGTGATCTTCGACGCGCAGGCGGCGAACGAGGCGAAGATCGGCGAGGGGCTGCTGAATGCGGTCCACTTCGAGCTGCTGTGGCTGCTCAACAAGCGCGATTACTATGGGCATATCGAGAAAGAGGACGCCAAGCGCATCGAAATGCTGGAAAAACGCTGGGCGGTGTTGAACCGCTAAACTCGTTCTGGCGGCGGTTGAATCGCAAGCTGTGGCTGCCCAGGCGAACCGTGTCTGAGATGGAAGCTGTGACCAAGGTGCGCTGGCTGTTCTTCGATCTGGATGGTACGTTGGCAGACTCGCTGCCCGGCTTGCAGGCTTCGATTGCGGAGGCGCTGAGCAGCGGCGGGCGGCGGCTGCGCGTGGAGGATTTAAGGCCCTTTATCGGGCCCGGGATTCGCACCATTCTCAAGAACCTGGAGAACGACCTGACGGAGGCCGAGCTGGATGGGATGGAGCGCTGTTTCCGCGCCAGCTACGACACCGACGGGGTCAGGAACGCGCTGTTGTACGAGGGCGTGAAGCAGACCTTGGAAGCGCTCAAGGCCAACGGGGCGGAGCTGTTTCTGGTCACGAACAAGCCGAAGTTGGCCACGGTCAACCTGATGGAGCAGCATGGCATAGCGGGACTGTTCACAGAGATGCTGAGCCGGAACTCCCGCCAGCCTGCGTATGCGTCGAAGTTAGAGATGCTGCGCGAACTGATAGCGCGATATGGGGTGAATGCGGAGCGGGCGGTGATGGTGGGAGATACGGCGGAGGACCACCACGCGGCCAGGGAAGCCGGAATGCGGTTCGCGTTTGTGGAGTATGGGTATGGCGAGATCGGGGACGACGTGGAGTGCATTCGCCTCTCGCAATTTTCCGAGCTTGCACAGGCATGTGGACATACCGGCGGCAGCGAAGCTGCGACGGGTTGAAGATGAGAGGAAATGGATGAAGTATAGCGATCTTCTGGCGGACTGGCTGGCTGAACTGGGCTACACGCACTGCTTTTTCCTGGCCGGCGGAAACATCATGCATCTGCTGGAGAGCTGCAGCCGGAAGTTCAAGTGCATCCCGGTGGTGCATGAGGTTGCGGCGGGGATCGCGGTGGAGTACTTCAACGAGGTTGCGGGTGGTCCGCGGGCCTTTGCGCTGGTGACGGCCGGGCCGGGTCTGACCAACATCATTACGGCGATGGCAGGAGCGTATCTGGAGAGCCGCGAGCTGCTGGTGCTTGGCGGACAGGTGAAGGTGGCGGACCTGGCGCGGGGCGAGGTGCGGCAACGCGGCATTCAGGAGGTGGATGGCGTCGACATTGCGCGGCCTGTGACGGTGTCGTCGAAGCTGATGGAGAAGGTGGTGGACCAAAAGACGTTTGACGAGTGGAGCCAGGCAGGCAGCACAGGACGCAAGGGGCCGGTATTTATTGAGATTCCTCTGGACATCCAGGGCGTGCCGGTGGAGCGTGAGAGGCTGGATTCAAAGCAGGGCTTCAAGGCAGCAGATGGATTCATGCCGGTTCCGGCAGAGACAATCGATTCGATAACGACGATGCTGCGCGAGGCTAGGCGTCCGGTGCTGCTGCTGGGCGGGGGGATCAGCCGGAAGACGGCGGCGCAGGTGATGGACAAGCTGGCCGTGCTGGGGGTTCCGCTGATGACGACGTGGAACGGCCTCGATCGGGTTCCGTCCGAACACCCATTCTATTTTGGGCGGCCCAACACATGGGGACAGCGGTCGGCAAACATCCTGATGCAGCAGGCGGATCTGTTGGTGGCGCTGGGAGTGCGGCTGGGCTTGCAGGAGACCGGATTCAACTGGCAGCAGTTCATCCCGGTGGGCAAGGTGGTGCAGGTGGATTGCGACATGCGCGAGCTGGAGAAGGGACATCCACGTGTGGATGTGCCGGTGTGCGGCGACGCGAATGCGGTCCTGGAGCGGATCGCAGAGAGCAAGCCGGGAGATTATACCGCATGGGTGGAGTTCTGCCGCGAGGTGCGCGCGGCGATCCCGCTGAACGACCCGGGGAACCAGACCGCCGAGGGCTACCTGTCGCCCTATGAGTTTTTTCTGAAGCTATCGGAGTTGTGCGGGCCTGCGGACGTCATGGTGCCGTGCAGCAGCGGAAGCGCGAATACAGTGGCGATGCAGACCTTCCAGCAGAAGCGCGGGCAGATTGCGTTCAACAACGGGGGCCTTGCCTCAATGGGATATGGGTTGGGCGGGGCGATTGGCGCGGCGGTGGCGGCAGGAGGGCGGCGGACGGTGCTGGTGGAGGGCGACGGCGGATTTACGCAGAACCTGCAGGAGCTGGGCACGGTGCGGGCGCAAAAGCTCAACCTGAAGATATTTCTCTTCGACGATAACGGGTACGCGTCGATCCGCATGACGCAGAGAAGTTACTTCGGCGGGCGGTATGTGGGATGCGACATCGAGACCGGGCTGGGGATTCCCAACTGGGAGCCGCTGTTTGCGGCCTACGACATCCCGGTGATGCGCATCGGGCCGGGATTCGAGAGCGACCTGGAGTTTCTGCAGCGCTTCAACGCGGTGGGCGCGTGCGCCTTCATCGTAAGGATCGATCCGGAGCAGACCTACTTCCCGAAGATCACCAGCCGGGTGACGGCGTCGGGCGGGATGGAATCCAACCCGCTGCACCGCATGACTCCCGATCTGGATGAGGCGACAGCGGCAAAGGTCTTCCGTTACCTGTAGGCGGAGAGGGGAATTGCAATGACTGCCAAGCCGGTCCGTGCAGGGCCGATTATGACCCATGACGGATGGAATGCTTGGTTAAGCTAGACTTGTGCCAGCCTTTCAGGAGTTTTGCTGCCGTGAGCCAGAAGACCATCTCCATTGTGACGGCCTGCTACAACGAGGAGGAGAACGTGCTCAACCTCTACAACCAGGTCCGCGAGGTGATGGTTGGGATCGGCGGGTATGAGTACGAGCACATCTTTATCGACAACTCCTCGCGGGACAACACCGTCGCCATTCTGAAGGCGATCGCGGCCCAGGACAAGAACGTCAAGATCATCGTGAACGCGCGCAACTTCGGCCACATCCGCTCGCCGATTCATGGGCTCTTCCAGGCCCGCGGAGACGCCGTCATCAGCATTGTCGCCGACCTGCAGGACCCGCCGCAGATGATCGCGGATATGGTCCGCGAGTGGGAGAAGGGCGCCTACTGCGTGCTGGGGATCAAGCGCGCCAGCGAGGAGGCCTCGCTGATGTTCTGGCTGCGCAAACAGTACTACAGGCTGGTGGAGCGCATCTCCTCGATCGAGACGATCCAGAACTTCACGGGCTTCGGCCTCTACGATCGCAAGGTCATCGAGCTGGTGCGTTCCTTTGAGGACCCGTATCCCTACTTCCGCGGCATGATCGCCGAGATCGGCCTTCCCACCGTCAAGCTGATGTACGACCAGCCTGCGCGCAAGTTCGGGACAACCAATAATAACTGGTACAGCCTCTACGACATTGGCATGCTGGGGATCATCAACAACTCGAAGATTCCGCTTCGTCTGGCGGCCCTGGCCGGCTTCCTCGGGGCCAGTGTTTCGTTCCTGATTGCCGTGATCTACCTGGTACTCAAGCTCGTCTTCTGGAAGACCTTCAGCTTTGGCCTGGCGCCGATGCTGATCGGAGTGTTTTTCATCTCGTCGCTGCAACTGGTCTTCCTGGGCGTGATGGGCGAGTACATCGGGGCCATCTACACGCAGGTGCAGAACCGCCCCTACGTTGTGGAACTGGACCGCATCAACTTCGAAGTTCCCCCTTCTCTTCCCAAATCGGATGCACCAGCAGGCCTTCAGGCGACAAGCTCCAGTTAGCCGGGCCATTCCACCGGAGAGATGAAATGGCAGCTCCGCTTTCGATTGTCGATCTCGATCTGGTTCTTGCGCAGACGCGAGAGCTATGGGAGGAGATGCGCGGCCAGCGCGTCTTTATCACCGGCGGCACTGGCTTCTTCGGCTGCTGGCTGGTGGAGAGCTTCTGCCATTGCAACCGCGCGCTGGGGCTGGGGACGCGCGCAACGGTGCTCACACGCGATCCGGCGAAGTTCCGGGCGAAGTGTCCGCATCTGGCGGGCGATCCGGCGATCACGCTGCACGCGGGCGATGTGCGCGACTTTGAATTTCCGGCGGGCGAGTTCCGCTTTGTGATTCACGCCGCGACCGAGGCAAGTGAGAAGCAGGCGGCGGAAGAGCCGATGGAGATGCTGTCGACGATCCTAGCCGGAACCGAACGGACGCTGAAGTTTGCCGCGCAGTGCGGTGCGCGGAAGTTTCTGCTCACCAGCTCGGGCGCGGTGTACGGGCGGCAGCCGCCGGAGATGACGCATGTGCCGGAGAGCTATGATGGCGCGCCGGACCCGCTGAACGCCGCCAGCGTGTATGCGGAGGGCAAGCGCGCGTCGGAGCTGATGTGCGCTGTCTTTCAGAATCAGATCAACCGGCAGAAGGCGGCGCGCGCAGACGGGATGGAGTTCGAGGCGAAGATTGCGCGCTGCTGGGCCTTCTGTGGGCCGCATCTTCCGCTGGACGCGCACTTTGCCATTGGAAATTTTATCGGGGACGTACTGGCGGGGCGGCCCATCTCGATTGCGGGCGATGGGACGCCGCGACGGTCGTATCTGTATGCGGCGGAGCTTGCGGCGTGGCTTTGGACGGTCCTGTTTCGCGCGCCGTCGCTGGTGGCCATCAACGTGGGCTCTGCGCACGATGTGAGTATTCTGCAACTGGCAGAGTGCGTGGCGGCGACGCTGGCGCCCGCAACCGATATTCATGTTGCGCGGCAGGCTGTACCGGGCGCGGCGCCGCTGCGCTATGTGCCGTCGGTGGAGCGGGCGGAGAGGTTGCTGGGGTTGCGCCAGACGGTGGGGCTGGAGGAGGCGATCCGGCGCACCGCGGCATGGCACGGGTACGCGGTCGAACTCCCGCGCGGCGCATGATGCACGGTTAGGGAGCACCGCTCGGGGTGTGTATTCTTAATGCTCATGAGCGATACGGCGATGCGTGGCGCGAGCCGTTGAGGCTTCAGGAGAGATCAACATGAAGATCACTAAATGGGTTGCGATTGTGGCCATTATGGCACTTACTTCTTGCCGAAAGGTGTCTTCAACTTTCCAAAATAGCGCTGCCAAGCAAGAGGTGACTGTAGCGCACGTTGAGCCAGAACGTGCCCAAAGCATGCCAGAACGCGCCCAAAGCAAGGATGAGCGGTCCTGCAAAGAGTTTGTGCAGAAGTTTTATGACTGGTATGTTTCCAGTGAAGTGATAGATGACTGCAAGAAACAGAAGGAGACGCAAGAGAAGACGCATATATATTTTGATGATTCCCTCAATTCCTGCAAGAGAGCAAGCGAGTTTCACTCGGTTAAAGTTATGAGCCTTAAACAAGCGCTGAGTCCGAAGTTAAAGAGACTCCTCGACGAGGATGCAGCTGCGCAGGCAAAGGAAACGGATGGGATTGTCGGCTTGGATGGGGATCCATTTCTCAACGGAAACGCTGGCGTTATCTACAATTACATCGTCGATAGCGCCCAAGTGACGGACGGAAAATGCCATGCGACTGTAAACGAGTCTGGAATCAATGGCAATCAGGAGGAGGAAGGAAAGATATATGATCGCCTTGTTCTTGATTTGTCCAAATCGAGCGAGCAATGGAGGATAGACAACATTCACTATCGCTTCAATTATTTCGATCAAGCCAAGAATGCCGAAGTTTCGCGCGATGAAGACTTGATTCAAGAGTTGAATGCGCTGGGCGATAAGTGAAACAAGCCGAATAAGTAATACGGATTTGGCTGTTCCGGTTGTGTATTCTTAAGGGATATGAGCGATCGGGCGGAAGAGCTTCGGCGGCAGATTCTGGAGTTGACGGCGCAGTATCATGCGGCCAAGTTTCCGGCGCGGGAGTTTGTGCCGGGCGAGTCGGTGGTTCCGGTCTCGGGCAAGGTGATTGGGGCCGAAGACATCTGCTCGGTGGTGGACTCCGCGCTGGATGGGTGGTTCACGGCGGGGCGTTTTGCCAGGGAGTTTGAGCGCAGGCTGGCGAAGTTTGTCGGGGTGCGTTCGGCCAGTCTGGTGAACTCCGGGTCGAGCGCGAACCTGCTGGCGCTGTGTGCGCTGACCTCGCCCAAGCTGGGCGCGAGGCAACTGAAGCCGTGCGACGAGGTGCTGACCGTCGCGGCGGGATTTCCCACGACGGTGAACCCCATCTTCCAGAACCGACTGGTGCCCGTCTTCGTCGATGTCTCGCTGCCGACCTACGAGATCGACGCGACCAAGCTCGAAGCCGCGTACAGCCCGAAGATGAAGGCGGTAATGATCGCGCACACGCTGGGCAATGTCTTCGACCTGGACGCGGTGACGGCGTTTTGCAGGAAGCACAACCTGTGGCTGATCGAGGACTGCTGCGATGCGCTCGGCTCGACCTGGAAGGGGCGCAAGGTGGGGACGTTTGGCGACATTGCGACTGTCAGCTTCTATCCCGCGCACCACATCACCATGGGCGAGGGCGGCGCGGTGCTGACCGGCAATCTGACGCTTCAGGTGTTGATCGACAGCTTCCGCGACTGGGGCCGCGACTGCTGGTGCGAGCCGGGCAAGGACAACACTTGCGGCAAGCGCTTCAGTTGGCAACTGGGCTCGCTGCCCTGCGGCTACGACCACAAGTACACCTACTCGCACATTGGCTACAACCTGAAGGCGACCGAGATGCAGGCGGCGCTCGGCCTCTCGCAGATCGAGAAACTCCCTCACTTCATCGCCCGGCGCAAGGAGAACTTTGCCTATCTACATGCTGCGCTGAAGCCGCTGGAGGAGTTCCTCATCCTGCCCGAGGCTGGCGAAAACTCCGACCCGAGCTGGTTCGGGTTTCCCATCGGGGTGCGGCCGGAGGCACCGTTCACGCGCGATGAACTGACCGGCGCGCTGGAGGCGCGGAAGATTGGGACGCGGTTGATGTTCGCGGGGAACCTGCTGCGCCAGCCGGCGTACGAGGGATGGGAGCATCGCGTGGTGGGCGAGCTGACGAATACTGACTTCGTCATGAACCAGGTCTTTTGGATCGGCGTCTATCCGGGGCTGACGCGGGAGATGCTGGAGTTCATCGCGAAGACGGCGATGGAGTTTGTGGCCGCTGCGAAGGGCGGACTGAACGTCGTCTCGTAATCAACCCGCCAGCCGGGGCCATCGCAGGGCGCAGTAATCCTGCTGCATGGAATCCACATCTCTGCAATGTGTGTGCGCGTGCGCGGCGGCTACATGGCCGGGGGGTGGTGTGGATCGACGGGGTTGGTGCTGACGGCCTTCGCGATCAAGGGGCTCTTGATGCCGCCGGGGTTGACCGAATCGCGCAGTTCCTTGGAGGGCTTGAAGAACGGGACGCGCTTGGCCGGCACATCGACGCGCTCGCCGGTCTTGGGGTTGCGCCCGATGCGCGAGTTGCGCTGCCGCGTGCGGAAGCTGCCGAAGCCGCGGATCTCGATCTTGTCGCCGGACTTCAGCGCTCCGATGACGGACTCGAAGAGGGTATCGACGATGATCTCTCCGTCGCGGCGGGTGAGGTCTCCGAGTGCGGTTACTTTGTCGACCAGATCGGCTTTCGTCATCGTGTTGTCTCCTTGGCTCATGGGCGCTACATCTAGCTTATCGCTGATTGTAGATGGGATGCAGGATTTTCGTCACGGGTGCGAATAAATAAGGTAAAGAGGGACGATTGGCGTCGTTTTGCCAAAAAAGGCGGCACGAACGGTCGATTGTCCGTGCCGGGAGGCCAGTGACGCAACTTAATCGGCCAGGGGCGGCGAATTTCCCGGTTCTGGCCGAAACTTGGGAGCGAACTCCGCTCTGGATTACAAGACTACCACCAAGCGGGGCGCGGCGTGCGGGGGCTCAGGCGGGAGCGGTGGGGAAGGCCGCGCTGAGCCGGCGCGCCATCCGGGCGTCGCGCGCGGTGATGCCCCCGGCGTCGTGCGAGACCAGCGCCAGCTTGACCAGGTTGTAGCGGATGTCGATGTCGGGGTGGTGCTGGGCCTCTTCGGCAATGCCGGCCACGCGGTTGACGAAGGCGATGGCCTCGACGAAGGTGGGCAGTGTCCAGTCGCGGACGAGCTTGCCGTCTTCCAGCGCCCACTCGGGCAGCTCGATCAGCAGGTCGCGGAGCTGTTGTTCGGAGAGCTTCTGTTTGCTGGGTTCCATGGGGTTCTCCCTCGGGACTGGCCGCAAGCCGATGGTAGGCCGCGCGGTCTGCCGGGCGCAAGCGCAGCGGTTTCAAAGTTCCAGGGGTCAGGTTCTAAAGGGTCACGCCGAAGGTCCCGGCGGGGGCGTGTTCCACCTCTTTGCGAATGTCACCCCACAGCTCGATGGGCATGCCGAGGAAGACATTGACGATCTGCGGATCGAACTGGGTCCCGCTGCAGTGCGCGATCTCTTCGCGGGCCTGGGCGAAGCTGAGGCCCTTGCGGTAGGGGCGGTCGGAGGTGATGGCGTCGAGCGTGTCTGCGATGGCGAAGATGCGCGCGCCCAGGGGGATCTCCTCGCCGCGCAGGCCGCGCGGGTAGCCGGAGCCGTCGAAGTTCTCATGGTGGGAGTAGACCAGTTCGGCGGCGTCAAGCAGGAAGGGGATCTTGTGCACCATCTCGTATCCGCGCACGCAGTGCTGGCGCATGATCTCGGTCTCCTGAGGGGTAAGCGCTCCGTGCTTGAGCAGGATGGCGTCGGGGGTGGAGATCTTGCCGATGTCGTGCAGGAAGGCGCCGCGCGCGATGACGCGCAGCTGCTCCGGGTCGAGGCCGAACTCGCGGGCCAGGGCGATGGTGTAGGCGGTGACGCGGCGGGAGTGGCCTTCGGTCTCGGTGTCGCGCAGGTCCAGCGCGTCGCCCATGGCCTCCAGCGTAATGTCGTAACTTTTCTCCAGGTCGTGCATGGTGGCGCGCAGACGGCTGGTGCGGAAGCTGATGATCTGCTCCAGGTTCTGGCGGTAGGCGGCGTTCTGCTTCTGCAGGCGGCCGTGGTCGAGCGCGCGTACGATGACATCGAGCAGTTGGGCGCGCTCAAAGGGCTTGAGCAGGTAATCGACGGCGCCGCGGCGGAAGGCGTTGGTGGCGACGTGGATGTCGTGCAGCGCGGTCAGCATGACGACGGGAACGCCGGGGTGGTTGCGGCCGATGACATCGAGCAGGGTGAGGCCGTTGGCGCCGGGCATCATGACGTCGGCCAGGACCAGGTCGCAGCCGGGGTCGTCCTGCAGATGGAGCAGGGCCTGTTCGGCGTCGGCCACCGCGGTGACGTCGTATCCGCTGCGCCCAAGCATCTGCACCAGGACGCCGCGCACCGGGGCTTCGTCGTCGACCACCAGGATGTGGTCCTGCCGCTCAGAGACAGCTTCCTGCTGCTCCGGCATCTCTCCCAGCGGCGCTGGCATGAATCCCTGCTGCGTCTGCGCGATTTCCTGCTGCATAGGCCAATGCTCTCCGCTGCCCTGTGGTTTTGGGTGGGCTTCCGTTGCTCTGCAGCGCCGCTCCAGAGCCTTGAGGCGGTCCGAAAGCGCTCCCAGGGCGCTGCCGTCACGCGGCCGGTCGCAGCCGCGCGCGGGTATGTGGTGTCTATCGGCAATCCGGCGCGGGGCATCACATCGCCGGGCGGCGAAGGGCTACTTCTTTTTTTCGCTGGTTTGGGCGGGGGACTGTGTGCCGGACTGGTCTGCATCGCGTGCCGCGGCCCGGGCGGCGCGGCGGGCGGCGACCCAGCCCTCTTTGGTCACCTGGCGGCCGCGGGCGATGGCCAGAGCTCCGGCGGGAACGGCCTCGGTGATGCAGGAGCCCGCGCCGACGTACGCTCCGTCGCCGATGCTGACCGGCGCGACCAGCGTGGAGTCGGAGCCGACGAAGACCCCGTCGCCGATGGTGGTGGTGTGCTTCTTCGCGCCGTCGAAGTTGCACGTGATGACCCCGGCGCCGACGTTGACGCCCGCGCCGATGACCGCATCGCCCAGATACGCCAGATGGTTGGCCTTGGAGCCGCGGCCGAGGGTCACTTTCTTGGTCTCGCAGAAGTTGCCGACGTGGGCCATCTCGCCGATCCTGCTCTCCGGCCGCAGGTGGGCATAGGGGCCGAGGACCGCTCCGTCGCCGACCTCCGCGCGGTCCAGAACGCATCCGTTGCGCACAATGACGCAGTTGCCCAGGACGGAGTGCTGGATGACCGAGTAGGAGCGGATGCGGCACTCCGAGCCGATGCGCGTCGCGCCCAGAAGCTGGACGTACGGCTCGATCACCGTGTCCGGCCCGATGGTGACCTCGGCGTCGATGACGCAGGTGTCGGGGCGGTAGATGGTGACTCCCTGGGCCATCAGGCGGCGTGCGTTGGCGGCGCGCATGGTCGCATCCAGGTGCATCACCTCGGCGATGGTGTTGGCGCCCAGCACCTCGTCCACGCTCTCGGCCTGCAAGGCCACGACGCGCTGGCCGTCGGCCACCAGCAGGGCTGCCATGTCCGTCAGGTAGAGTTCGCCGTGCGCGTTGTCGGTGGAGAGCAGGTCGAGCTTGCTGAAGAGCGCCGCGGTCTCGAAGCAGTAGATCCCGGAGTTGATCTCGCGCGCGGCAAGCTGGGCCGGCGTCAGCGCCTTCTGCTCGACGATGGCAAGCACATCGGGCTGGTCTGCGGTGAGGCGCAGGACGCGGCCGTAGCCGGTGGGATTCTCGGGGACCGCGGTCAGGATGGACATCGCCGCCCGCTCTTTCAGGTGCAGCTCGCAGAGCGCGGAGAGCGTCTGGGGACGGATCAGCGGAACGTCGCCCGAGAGAACCAGCAGGTGCTTCGGCAGCGGCGCGCCGGAGAGCTCCAGCCAGGCCTTGAGCACCTGCATGGCGTGGCCGGTGCCGCGCTGGTCCGGTTGCGGGACAAACGAGACACCCGTGGCGGCCACCGCGGCCTGCACCCGCTCCGCCTCGTGGCCCACGATGCAATAGATCGCTTTGGCGGGAACCAGCGTCTCTGCCGCACGAATGACGTGCAGCAGCAGGGCGCGTCCGCCCACCTCGTGCAGAACCTTGGGCCGCTTGCTGTTGAGCCGCGTGCCCTTGCCCGCGGCCATGATGGCTACTGCAAAACCTGTCGCTTCCATGTCTCCGCTATCTTCTCACTTCTGGCGGCGCATCGTCACGAATTCATTGCTCGGGCCTGCGGTTCGTCGCAATTTGGGACTGGTAGGCGTCAATGAGTGGGGAGCGGGCTGGGCGGCCGAAGGTGCGGTTCTCATCGTTTGGGGCGAATGCATTCTGCCGTCTACCTGGGTTTGACGTGGAAAACGGATCTTGGGTTTCTTCGCTCCAGGACGAGGGGCGCGCCTTCAGACTTTATATTGGGTTTAGCGTGAGTTTACCGTGTGGGTTTGCCTTGGAACGCGGGACTGGTATAGTTCGGCAAGTACGATAAGTGCAGGACATGTGCCATCATTGCAGCCGGGGAGAGCGACAATCCGATGAAGCCAGCCGAGGGTTCGACCGTTATTGGAAGGTCCGTCACGATTCGAGGAGAGGTGACGGGTAAAGAGGACCTGTTCATGGACGGCGTGGTGGAAGGCATGATCTCGCTGCCGGAGAGCCGGCTGACGGTGGGGCCGAATGCGCGCCTGATGGCGGATGTGGACGCGCGCGAGGTGGTGGTCTTCGGGCTGGTCGAAGGCGATCTGCGTGCATCGGGGCGGGTCGAGCTGCGCGATACGGCGGTGGTGAAGGGAGACATCGTCGCGGCGAGGTTGTCGATCGAAGAGAACGCGAGCATGAAGGGCCGTGTGGAGCTGTTGGAGGCCGCGACAGAGGTCTCGGCGCGGCTGCCGGGCACCCAGGACCCCGCGACGGACGCCGAGGTCCTGGACCTGAGCTGAGCGGGATGGAGGCGGAGAGATGACCAGCTTCTTTGGCGGCAAGGACAAGGCCGGCGGCGCGGCAACGGAGAACGGCCGCGTCTCGCGCCATTCCAGCGGATGGGGCCAACTGCTGCAGCGGATGCGCGGCGAAGAATCGCTGCGCGTCCTGGATATCGGTCCGACGTCGTCAACCAACATCAACTTTATTACCGAGCTTGGGCACAGCATCTACCTGGCGAACCTGGTGGAGGACGCGGCCAGGCACGACTGGTCCCTTCCCCAGGAGGACGGCAAGGCGGTGCGCCTCGATGTTGAGCGGTTTCTGGCGGCGCACCTGAACTTTTCCGGGCGCGGGTTCGATGTGGTCCTGTTCTGGGACACGGCGGACTATCTTCCCGAGGAGTTGCTGGCGCCGGTGCTCGAGCGTATCCATGCGGTGATGGTGCCGGAGGGACAGATGCTGGCGATGTTTCATCCGCCCAAGGGACCGTCTGCGTCGGGCGCGGCCAAGACGGACTTCCACCGTTATCACCTGACCGGTACAAACACTCTGGACGTACAGCGTGCGGGAGAGTATCCGATGCTGACAAACTATACGAACCGCCAGATTGAGCGGCTGCTCGAGTCGTTCAAGGGATTTCATTTTTTCCTGGCCAAGGACAACATGCGCGAGGTTGTGGTTACGCGCTAAAGCGGAACCAGAGTCTGTGTATCCGGGGCAAACGGACAATGCGCGGTTTTCCTCAAGGAAAACCGCATCGCATACTCTTCGCTAAGCTACGGCAACTCTGGTTCCGCTCTAGGTGGATGGCTCTCTTGTGGAAGCTCGCAGCAGGATCTCCTGTCGAAGGTTGTGGCGGAACTTTGAATTTAAACGCAACAACGCAGCGCCCTCCGGTGGGGGGAGCGCTGCGCCCTGCTTGAAAGGTAACTCGTGGAGGACCCGGGCAGGTGCTACTTTGCGGCTGCGGCCAGCTTCCTGCGCTCTGCCCAGCGCTTCTTCATGGCTTCCGCGATGCGCTTGCGGCCCTCGGCGCTGATCTTGCGCTTGCGGGGCTTGGCCTTTACGGCGGTCTTGACATTCTTGCTTCCCTTGGGGCGGCCACGGCCCTTGGCCTTCACGGCGGTGCCCGAGAGCAGTTCGCGTGCCTGTTGAAGTTTCGAAATCTGTGCGTCAATCTCCGCGATAATTCTGCTTACTTCCACGTGTTGCCTCCTTGTTGCAATCGAGAATTAACTTCCCCAACCGCATTTTTTCCGGTGCACTGTCCAGGATATTCCAATGGGTTGACCATTCACTTAGAGACAGCTCTGGGCCTAAGTGCATAGACATGTGTCAACACAGAGAATACATAAGTAGAAACGGTCTTGCAAATAAAATAAGTGGAGCAGCCAATTATTTAGCGGTTAATCGTCTGCGAAGGTCATCCGTCAACAGTTATTGGCCTGCATTTGCGGGTGGGAGGAAGCCGCTTCGGAGGCGTGCATAGTGCATGGGCTAGTGGCGGCGGCGCCGCAATGTTAGACTGCGTAACAATGCGATCGATTCCGGTTCGGCTGTGGGTGTTGGCGTTTTTGTCGGGGCTGCTGCAGGTCCTGCCCTTTCCGATTGCGGGACCTGTGCCGGTTTGGCGGACGGCGTTCTGCTGGGTTGCGCTGGCCCCTTTGCTGTGGGCACTTACCGGCAATGACGCCGGTGGGCGGCCGCTTCGCGTGGCCCAGGGCGCGGCGCTGGGCTATGCCTCGGGGTTTGTCTGGTACCTGGGGAACTGTTACTGGGTCTACGCGACGATGCACCTGTATGGTGGGATCGCAAAGCCTGCGGCGACTGGGATTCTGGTTCTCTTCTGCCTCTACCTCGGGCTCTATCATGCGATCTTCGGCGCGCTGATCGCCGCGTTTCGGCGCGCCAACCTGGGGCGAATAAACCTGGGAGTGCGGGGCGCGCTCCTGCTCAGTCCGTTCGCCTGGGTTGCGGTGGAGCTGGCGCGGGCGCGGATTACCGGGTTTCCATGGGACCTGCTCGGCATCACGCAGGTGGACAATCCGCTGCTGACGCGGTTTGCGCCGTATGTAGGAGCGTATGGAATTTCCTTTGTAATTGCGTCGGTGAATGCGCTTTGGCTGATGCGGTTTTCGCTGAAGCAGCGGCGCTACACGCGGCCTGCGCTGGCGGTGGCGTGTGTGGCCATTGTTCTGTTGTATGTTTTCTTTCTAAGACGAGTTCAGCCGCCAATCCACGAGGGAACGCAAGCGACGGCGACTCTGGTGCAGGAGAACCTTGAGGTAGGTGCGGAGGCGGCCAAGGCCGGGCCTCCACTTACAATGGGCGAGAAGCTGCGAACGTTTTCCGAGCTAAGCCTCTTTCCTCCGGCAGATGAAGCATGCGACGGGATCCCCGAGCTGCCTGGCACCCAGTGTGCAGGCCCGGTTTCTGCACAACAGCGCGCAGATTCCGGCGACACGCGTTATCTGCAGCCGACGGATTTGATTGTGTGGCCGGAGGCGCCGAACGACTTTATTGTGTTCGATCCGCCGCTGCCCGCGTCAATCTCCAGTCAGGAGTTTCGCACGGCGATCTCCAACCTGGCGCACACTGCAAATGCGCCAATCATCGTTGGGGACATTTCTGTCGATGCGGACCCGCAGGTGAAGCGCGGATACGACGAGTATAACTCCGCGGACTTCATCACATCGGACGGCAGGTTTGTGGGACGCTACGACAAGATGCATCTCGTTCCGTTCGGCGAATATGTTCCCTACAAGAAGCTGTTCTTCTTCGCCGGGAGCCTGCTGCAGGACGTGGGCTTACTCGATCCCGGAAAACACAGGTCGGTGTTTCCCACCGGCGGACACAGCTATGGCACCTTCATCTGCTACGAGTCGGTCTTTGCCGACGAGGTCCGCCAGTATGCCCGGATGGGCGCGGATGTGCTGGTGAATATCTCCGACGATGGATGGTATGGCGACACCAGCGCGGCCTGGGAGCACCTGAATATGGTGCGCATGAGGGCCATCGAGAACCATCGCTGGGTGCTGCGCGCCACCAACACCGGAGTGACGGCGGCGATCGATCCCTATGGACGGGTCGTAGCTTCCGCGCCGCGACACATCCGCACAAGCCTTCGCGTGGGCTTCAACTATGAGCGCGATGTTACTTTCTATTCCGCGCACGGGGATTTATTCGCGTACTTCTGCGCGCTAATCGCAGCGGGCGGTTTGGGGCTGGGGTTGCTGCGCAGGACGACTTAGGGAATATTGCGCAGGGGCAGTGTATGTCGCAGTGTTCGGAAGTATATCGGGACTTCACACTACAACCGAGTTGACGTTTCCTAGCCGATCGCCTCGTCCCAGTCTTCGAGATAGGCCTTGAAGTCGGCCATGAACTTGCCGGCGTCCGCGCCATCCACGATGCGGTGGTCGAAGCCCAGGCAGAAGTGCTGCATCGAGCGGATGGCGATAGAGTCGTTGCCCTCCTCGTCAGTGACCACCACGGGTTCCTTGTTGAGGCCGCCGATGCCGAGGATGGCCGCCTGCGGCTGGTTGATGATGGGCATGCCGAACTGCTCGCCGAAGATTCCCGAGTTGGTCAGCGTGAAGGTGCCGCCCAGGACTTCATCCGGTAAAAGCTTCTTGCCGCGCGCTCGCTCGGCGATGTCGGCGATGGCCCGCGCGATGCCCAGGAAGTTCTGCTCCTCGGCCCGCTTGATGACGGGAACGATGAGGCCCCACTCCAGCGCCACGGCGATGCCGATGTTGATGTTCCTGCTGTAGCGGATGGCCTCGCCCTCCACCGTCGCGTTGACGATGGGGTGCTTGCGCAGCGCGGCGATGGCGGCGCGCGTGATGAACGGCATGTAGGTCAGCTTGACGCCGTTGCGCTGCTCGAACTTCGTCCGCTCGCGCTCGCGCAGCCGCACGATGCGCGTCATGTCCACCTTGAAGACGGTGTGGACGTGCGGGCTGGTGCGCTTGGATTCGACCATGCGGCGCGCGATGATGCTGCGCATCTTGGTCATGGGGACCAGGCTGCCGGGAACAGGAGCATCTGCGGCGGGAGTTGCGGCGGAGGACTTGACCGGAGCGGCGGGCGCGGGCTTCGCGGCGGGATTCGCGATGTAGCCGAGGATGTCCGTCTTGGTGATGCGCCCGGACGGGCCGGTTCCGGAGACTCGGTTCAGGTCGATGTTGTTGTCCTTGGCGATCTTGCGCACCAGCGGCGAGGAGCGCGGACGCTCGTCGGCGGCTACTGACGCGGCTGGGGCTGCCGGCGCAACCGGCGCGGGCGCAGCGGGTGCGGGCGCAGCGGGTGCGGGTGCAGCGGGTGCGGGCGCAGCGTGTGCGGGCGCAGACTCGCCGGCGGCACCGCCGATGACGGCGACGACAGTGTGGACGCCGACGGTCGCGCCCTCGGGGAATTTGATCTCGGTCAGCGTTCCGGCTGCGGGCGAAGGGATCTCCGCGTCCACCTTATCGGTGGAGATTTCGAAGAGCGGCTCGTCGCGCTCGATGGTATCGCCGACCTTCTTGAGCCATTTGGTGATGGTGCCCTCGGTGATGGATTCGCCCATCTGCGGCATAACTACGTCAGTCGGCATCGGATTCCTTCCAGAGTTGGTGGGCGCTGCGAATGCGGTCCTGCGCCTATGGATTATAAGGCTTGGGGCCGGAGGCGCGCTGCGAACAGTGCGCGCGGGCCGCACTGAATAGATGCTCGCGAGGGCGCACGCGGCACTCCTATTTTCGGCCTTTATATTCGACTGCCCGATGGCGCGAGGAGTTGCTCGATCGAGTCGCACCACAGCATCTGCCGCTGGAAGACGCGCCCGAAGTTGCGCGCGGTGGCGTGGATCGCGCGGTCCATCGTGGGTCCACGACTTGCATCGGCTTCCAGCTTCAGGCTGGTAACGCCGCGGTCGCGGATCCCGCAAGGCACGATCCAGTCGAAGTCGCCGAGGTCGGTGGTGACGTTCAGGGCAAAGCCGTGCGATGTGACCGCCTGCGAGACGTGCACACCGATTGCGGCCAGCTTCTTCTCGTGCATCTCGCCAAACGTCCAGACGCCCGTGCATTTTGGAATGCGCTTGGCCATCACGCCGAAGTCGGCGCAGGTGCGGATCAGCGCCTCCTCCACGAGGCGGACAAAGTCGACGGGGCCGAGATGCGGGCCGCGCTTGCCGGGCCACTCGCCGCGCAGATCGACAATTGGGTAGCCGACGAGCTGACCGGGGCCGTGATAGGTCACATCGCCGCCACGATCGATCTCATGCACCTCCACTTCGCGGTTCGCCAGCCACTCGTCGCTGACCAGAATATTCGCGCGCGATGCATTTCGTCCCAGCGTGATTACCGGCGGATGCTCCAGCAGCAGAAGCGTGTCGCCGACCAGGTTCTGCTTGCGCGCCGCGATAACGCACTGCTGAATCGCCAGCGCTTCAGCGTAGGGGACACGACCGAGAGAGAGCACGTGAAGCAACATGGCTGACGGACCTGACCGGAATCCTGCAAACTCTGCTGCAGGCCAAGTGGGGAATCAAAAGAAGATGGTGCCGTTCACAACTCAGTCCCTTTGTCCGCGACCAGTTTTTGCGCTCGCACTACAAATTCATCCAGCGTGGCAGAGCCCTGGTCGCCCTTGCCGCGGGTGCGCACGCTGACGCACGAGCTGGCCGCTTCCTTGTCACCCAGAATGAGGATGAACGGCACCTTTTGCAGGCCGAAGTCGCGAATCTTGGCGTTCATCTTCTCGTTGCGGGCGTCGAGTTCCACGCGCAGGCCGGCGGCTTCGAGCCGTGCCTTGACTTGTTCCGCGTAGGCCAAGTGCTTGTCGCTGGAGATGGGTACGAGGCCGACCTGCACCGGCGCGAGCCACAGCGGGAACGCTCCGGCGTAGTGCTCGATGAGCACGCCGAAGAAGCGTTCGACAGAGCCGAAGAGCGCGCGGTGGACCATCACCGGCTGATGCAGCTCGCCGTCCTCGCCCTTGTACTCCAGCTCGAAGCGCGCGGGCAGGTTGAAGTCGAACTGCACGGTGGAGAGCTGCCACATGCGGCCCAGCACATCCACCAGCTTGATGTCGATCTTCGGCCCGTAGAACGCGGCCTCGCCGGGAATGGTGCGGAAGGGAATCGAGCGGCGCTCCAGCGCGTGCCGGAGCGAGTCGGTGGCCTGGTTCCAATGCGCGGCCTCGCCGGTGTAGTCCTTCGGCCTTGTGGGGTCCCAGGTGGAAAGCTCGACTTTGAACTCCGAAAAACCAAATGTTTTCAACACCGACTGCGCGAAGTCGATGCAGGCCACCACCTCGTCTTCGATCTGCCCGGGCGTGCAGAAGATGTGCGCGTCGTCCTGGGTGAATCCGCGCACGCGCAGCAGACCGTGCATCGTACCCGAGCGCTCGTAGCGGTAGACGTTGCCCAACTCGGCATAGCGCAGCGGCAGGTCGCGGTAGCTGCGCGGGCTGGACTTATAGATGAGGATGTGGCCGGGGCAGTTCATCGGCTTCAGCCGGTACTCTGCGTCGTCCAGCTCCATCGGCGGGTACATATTCTCGTTGTAGTAGCCCTCGTGCCCGCTGATCTTCCACAGCTCGCGGCGCATGATGTGCGGCGTGAAGACGAGGTCGTACCCGCGCCGAACGCACTCCTCGCGCATCCAGTCTTCCATCGTCTTGCGGATGAGGCCGCCCTTGGGGTGCCAGAAGATGAGCCCCGCGCCCGCGACCTCCTGGATCGAAAAGAGGTCGAGCTGACGACCCAGTACGCGGTGGTCGCGCGCCTTGATCTCCTCCAGCCGTTTGAAGTGCGCGTCTAAATCTTTGCTCGAAAAGAACGCCGTCCCGTAGATGCGCTGCAGTTGCTGGTTCTTCTCGTCACCCAGCCAGTAGGCGCCCGCGATGGAGGTGATCCTGAAGGCCTTCACCCGGCCCGTGGAGGGAAGATGCGGGCCGCGGCAGAAGTCGGTGAAGCCGCCGTTCTTGTAGAGCGAGATCGCGTCGCCCGGCTGGGTGAACTTCTCGATGAAGTAGACCTTCATGAAGTCGCCCGCCGCGGAGTATTCGCTCAACCCCTTGTCGCGCGGTTCCTCCACGCGCACAAACCGCTCGTCGCGCGCCACGACCTCCGCCATGCGCGCCTCGATTGCGGCCAGGTCGGCTTCGGTGAATGGAGTCTCGCGGTAGACATCGTAAAAGAAACCGTTGTCGGTAGCGGGGCCGTGGCCGAGTTTGGTCTCGGGAAACAGCTCCAGAATCGCGGTCGCCATCACATGCGCGGCGGAGTGGCGAAGCACCTTCAGCGCGGCCTCGTCGGCCTCCTTCAGCAGCCACAGCTCCACGTCCTCGTTCAGCGGCGCTGCGAGGTCCACCAGGCGGGTTCCATCGTCGCCTGCGCCCGCCGCTCCATACATTGCGGCTTCGGAGTCTGAACTGGCGTCGGACGCAGAATCGGGTGCCCCATTCGTGACAGGTTCACCGTCACGAGTGGGATTCGCGGGTGCCCCAGGCGGGGTCCCCGGCGAGCGGTCGTTGCTCGCTGGGGTGGCACGTCTCGATTCTGAGACCTGGGTGGAACACACCAGCGGACGGATGCGCGCGATAACCACCGCGGCGGCCAGCCGGGGCGAGATGCTGGTGGCGATTTCCAGGGGTGTAACCCCGCGCGCGACTTCGCGCACTGACCCGTCGGGAAGCTGAATTCGAATCTGTTCTGTGTTCACACTCTACAGAATACTTCGTTCCGCGGCTTCTTACAGCAGGAGCGTGCATCAGCCGCACAGAAACTCACAGAAAGAGGTATGGGGCGGTGTGAATCGCCGATGACTTTGGCAGGAGCCGATGACTTTGGCTGGACCATTGCGGCAACATTGCTGCGCGCATCAAAGAGCCGAAGAGGGAGCGGGTGCGCCCGTTTGGCGACTCTCCCGCTTCTCTCCGCCTTTTGAGACTGACCTATGCGGCTTGATTACTCTGCTCGGTCGACGGGGACGTCGTCCGCAGAGTCATGCGGTTGGCCTTCGCCCACACATGTCCACACCAGATGCCAATGAGGGGAGCAACCGCAACGATAACAAACGCCAAGGCTACCGCATAATGCATAGCAAATTCTCCTTATGTGACCTCGGCAGTTTGGGGCCGGGCCGGAACGGTGAGGACCAAAATAATGGCTGGGCCTGTACCCGTATTCACCGTTACACGCTACTTGTACTATCGGCGTGGAGGGTCCCTTTCGCTATTCCACCTATGCATTGTGCGCGAACGTTCGCGGTACCTCCATGACACTTTTGTGCTATCCCAAGCGCCCGAGGTCCCTGGCCTGACCATTCACACCTTCCGATGCGAGAGAATGGAGGAGGAGAGGTTTTCCTGCTGACTGCCGGTTGAGCGGATGGAAACATTCAAAGGCACACGGGACCCCGATCCGATGCAGTGCAATCGAATGCGAATGAGGATGCGGCTTTGAGCGGTCCGGAAGAACCAACTGGCGCGGGCACGGAGGCGGCCTTCGTCCTGTCTTCAGCCCCGCCCGAGGCGGTGGAACTGCGCATCGCAGGCCGCGCATCGCATGCGTGGCGGGCGCTGCGCCATCGCAACTTCCAGCTCTTCGTCGCCGGGCAGAGCATCTCGCTCATCGGCACTTGGATGACGCGTGCAGCCACCTGGTGGCTGGTCTACCGCCTCACCGGATCGGCGCTGCTGCTGGGCGCGGTCGGCTTCGCCGGCCAGATCCCCACCTTCCTGCTGGCCCCATTCGCCGGCGTCTGGGTGGACCGGCTCAACCGGCAAAAGGTGCTGGTATGGACGCAGACGCTGGCCATGGTGCAGTCCCTTGTGCTGGCCGCGTTGACGCTCTCGGGACATGTGACGATCCCCTGGGTGTTGGCGCTCAGCGCGATGCAGGGAGTTATCAATGCCTTCGACATGCCCGGCCGCCAGACCTTCCTGGTGCAGATGGTGGAGGACCGGCGCGACCTGGGCAACGCCATCGCCATCAACTCGTCGATGGTCAACATGGCGCGGCTCATTGGGCCGCCGCTGGCCGGAATGCTGATTGCGGTCAGCAACGAGGGTTGGTGCTTCCTGATCGACGGCGTCAGCTACATGGCCGTCATCGCGTCCCTGCTGATGATGCGCGTCCACGCCCCCACAGCGAAGCGCACAGTCACATCCATGCTGCACGAGCTGAAGGAGGGATGGACGTATGTCTCGCAGTTCGTGCCCATCCGCACCATTCTGCTGCTCTTCGCGGTCATCAGCCTCATGGGGATGCCGTTTGTGGTGCTGATGCCGATCTTTGCGGTACGCGTGCTGCACGGCGGCTCCGAGATCACCGGCTTCCTGATGGGCGCCATGGGCACGGGCGCGCTGGTGGGCGCATTGCTTCTGGCCGCGCGACGCAGCGTGCTCGGCCTGGGCCGCAAGATCGCCATCTCCAGCGCGGTCTTCGGCGCGGGGCTGATCGGCTTCGGCCTCTCGCACACATTCTGGCTGTCGATGGGGATGATGCTGGTCGCGGGCTTCGGCATGATGCAGGGCATGGCGTCCAGCAACACCATCATTCAGACCATCGTCAGCGAAGACAAGCGCGGCCGCGTCATGAGCTACTACACCATCGCGTTTGTGGGCATGGCGCCCTTCGGCAGCCTGCTGGCCGGGACCATGGCGCATTGGATCGGCGCGCCCTTGACTGTGATCCTGAACGGGGCCATCGTGATGCTCGGCGCGCTGTGGTTCACCACCCGCCTGCCCGCCGTGCGCGCAGTCACCCGGCCCATCTATCGCGAGATGGGAATCCTCCCCGTCGAAGTTGTCAGCGGAATGACCAGCGGCGGCGCAAGCTAGCTGCGCGCCTCCAGCAGCGCATTCACCTGCGCCATCACCTGAAACGCGTCGGCAACGTAGACCACGTCGGCCTTGCCGCGCGTCCATCCGCAGTTGGGGTCGAGGCTGATGGCCCTCCGCTCCCCGATGAAGCGCCAGCCCACCACATGCGGCTCCTCGCCGTGGCAGCAGGTGGAGAGCCCCTTGGCGTGGCGCGGCGTCGATCCCGTCTGCCCGACCTGGTTCATGTGGGTCAGGAAGGGAAGCACCGACTGCTCTCCTTCCGCCTTCTGGTCCGCCAGCGATTTGCTGCT
>Ga0326727_10003168_pt1 | contig 53475 bp, 43 predicted proteins | sample MB2enrmetagenome_FD_207643 | JGI IMG/M metagenome (GOLD analysis project Ga0326727, IMG submission 207643) | Lab enriched peat soil microbial communities from McLean, Ithaca, NY, United States - MB29MY | ecosystem: Environmental > Terrestrial > Soil > Wetlands > Peat | place: USA: New York...
CGATTGCGAGCGTGCTTGCCCCGCGGCCGCCATACGCTTCACCAAGGACTACCGACTGGCCGTGCGAAAGCGTGAGGACCTCATCCTCACGCCCGAGAAGCGGGAACTCGAGCTCGCCATCGAGCTTGAGCGGAAGATGAAGAGACTCCTCGGCCGCTCGCTAAAGTTGCGGCAAGTGAGCGCGGGCGGCTGCGGTGCTTGTGAAGCCGACGTCAACGTGCTCTCCACGATCGGCTGGGACCTCGGGCGCTTCGGCATCCAGTTCGTCGCCTCGCCCCGTCACGCGGACGGCCTACTCGTCACGGGGCCGGTCACCAAGAACATGGAGCTAGCCCTTCGCAAGACCTACGACGCGATGCCCGATCCCAAGATCGTCATCGCCTCAGGCTCCTGCGCCATAGCGGGGGGGCCGTACCTAGGCCACGAGGACACAAACGATGGCGTGGGCGCGCTCCTGCCCGTCGATCTTTTCATCCCGGGCTGCCCTCCTCATCCCTTGACTGTCCTCGACGGCCTTTTACGATTGGTGGGCAAGATCCAGGACACACCGCGCGGCAGGGCCCTGCGCCACGAAGAGGAGCATGAATCTCTCGCTCCAGAGTGAGCGCCTTGCCTCCTGCCGATTGCAAATAAGGGTTTTGTGGTTACGCTTGACATTTTGACTTGATTCCGTGTATAAAATCCTCCGTTCCACGCGGCGATGGTGGAATTGGTAGACACGCCAGCTTGAGGTGCTGGTGCCGAGAGGCATGGAAGTTCAAGTCTTCTTCGCCGCAATAGTCAATAGGAATGGGGCTGAAAAGCTCTTAGGCCAACCGAAAACGGAGGCCGCCCAAGACCCAAGTTACCGCACAAGTTACTGCGGCGAATGAGGTTTACATGGTGCGGACTCCGTTTTCTATTTTCAAGCGCAATTCTAGGGACCGTGTGCTGTATTTTTTTGTGCGCTTCGAATAGAATTTTACTGTCGTGGGATGGTTGATCGATCGGTCTCGATGGAGAGATATCCTGAGGGCTGATATATAATGGAGGGAAAAGGTTATCTTGAGGTGTTCTGTTGGCTCGCTCACGACCGGGCGGGCGTGGATAGTCGACAAATGCTCTATCCCGCTCGCACGAGGAGCGATTCGTGACATTTGATGACTTGAAGCTTTCTCCCAACCTGCTCCGATCCCTAGCCGACCTCGGCTTTGTCGAGCCATTTCCCATTCAGACGCAAGCCATACCGCTCATCCTCGCGGGCCGCGATCTCTGCGCCCGCGCCAAGACGGGTTCGGGCAAGACCCTCGCCTATGCCTTACCCATCCTGGAGAAGCTCGATGGTTCCGACTTGCGCAGGGGGAGCTCGATTTTGGCTCTCGTTCTCGTCCCGACCCGCGAGCTCGCCGACCAGGTAGGGAGGGTCTTCGTGGGCCTCGTCCGCGGCATGCGCCATCCCTGCGTCGTGCGTGTCGTCCACGGCGGCACCTCGATCAATACACAGATGCTCAGCCTCCGGGGCGGGGCCGACGTTCTCGTGGCTACGCCCGGGAGGCTCATCGATCTCGCGTCCAAGAACGCTGCTCGGCTGGGTGCGTTGCGCTTCCTTGTCCTCGACGAGGCGGACAAGATGCTCGATCTTGGCTTCAGCGAAGAACTCTCGTCGGTGCTTGCCCTCCTGCCCGAGCCGCGCCAGAGCCTCCTATTTTCGGCGACTATGTCCGGCAAGGTCGAGGATGTAGAGGCCGCCTGTCTACGCGATCCTGCGCGCGTCGAGGTGGACGGCATAGGCGGCAAGGAGCAGGTCGGTATCGAGGAGCTCGTCTACGCGGTAGAGCCGGAGGGCAAGGGGCCTCTCCTTCGCCGTCTCATCGCCGACGGGAGGTATGGGCGGGTCCTCGTCTTCGCGTCCTCGACACGGAGGGCGGACAACGTGTCCCGCAAATTGATCAACAACGGCATACTCGCCTCGCCCTTCCACGGGGACTTGAGCCAAGGAGCGCGGAATAAGACGCTCGCGGAATTCCGCGAGGGCAAGCTCCGCGTCCTCGTGGCGAGCGACCTGGCCTCGCGCGGGCTCGACATCGAGGGCCTACCCTGCGTCGTGAACTACGAGCTTCCCCGTGCGCCCCTCGACTATGTCCACCGCGTCGGCAGGACGGGCAGAGCGGGCGAGCGCGGCCTCGCCATCACCCTCGTCTCGCCCGACGAGGAGGCCATGCTCCGCCTCATCGAGAAGAGGATCGGCAGGAAACTGCCCCGCGCTTCGGTTGATTGAAGTCGTCGGTCCTTGTTTATATCGCTCTTCTTCGTACAAGATGGCGTCAATGCGGGCCATTATCAGCACTATTTTCGCTATCGTCTTGGGATCGATGTTATTTTCGTGCGCCTCGACCGCGCCTCAAGCCAAGCCCGAGATGGATCAGGTGGCGAGCACGAGCGGTGTCGCGCCAAGTGCCCAGGCGGGGCCTACTCCAATGTGGTCGCCTCTCGAGCGGCAGACTGTCGAGCTCTCGTTCATTGCGCTCGCCGGATGCTGGTATACGGACCCCGCGAAGGTATCTGAGACGGTGACCAGTCTTCTGGGCGAGATGCTGCCGCAGCAGGAGATCGTCTGGGGGCCCGCGGTCCACCAGCCCCGGCCTGAGTTACCCGGCAGCGACTCCAAGCTGACCGACGCCTTGGTCTTTATCTGCCGAGATTTCGACACGGGGGACTACAGCGTAGTCCTCCGCGGAACCAACACAGTGTCCGCGACCGAATGGCTGTTCCAAGACTTCATGGTCCGGAACCAAGTTCCCTGGCTCAAGGTCCAGGCGGGGCCCGCCCCGCCCGACGCCTTGGTCTCCGAGGGGACGGCAACCGCCGTCGCGCTCCGCCGCGACCTACGCCCGGAAACGGGAGAGAAAGGAGAGGGGACGAGCCTCGAGGACGAGCTTGTCGGCCTCATCGAGCGCTCGCAGGGGCGTTGTGTTATGCGCTTCACAGGCCACAGTCTGGGCGGTCTCCTTGCCCCGGTGATGGCGCTCTGGCTCGTCGATCACTTAGATCAGATCCATCGGGACGACCTGACGGCCAAGCTCGACCTAGAAGTGTACAGCTATGCTGCGCCTACCGCGGGGAATAGGGCCTTCTCCGCCTATCTCGAGTCGCGCATTCATGCAATTAGGCGCTATGCGAGCCCGTTGGACATCGCGCCCATGGCATGGGACGAGTCGAACATGGCGGGTATGCCTTCGACATACGAGCCGGGCATCCGAATGCAGGGGCTCACGCGGTCGCTCTACGACCTGTGCAGAAATCTCGCGCGAGGCAAGGGCTATGCGCAGCCGGGGCCCTGCATCTCCGTGCCCTCTCGCGTCGTCCTGACCAGAGGAGGACTCTTCCTCCTCGAGGCCGCCTATCAGCACGCTGCACCATACCTCGGCATGCTGAGCCCCGAACGACACAAAATGATCGTCAGTAAAGTGCTCGATCCTCTGGCCGAATCCGTCTCGCTGATAGGCTTTAAGCCCTTCGAGATAGAGGAGCTCTATGACCTCGGGCCCTGAGCCCTTAGGTTCGGCCTAGCGCATGTAGCTGTGCAGGCCCGGCAAGAGGAAGTTGACTCCAAAGAAGGTGAAGAGGACGAGGGCGAAGGCGGCTATTGCGAGGGCGAAGGCCTTCCTTTCTTTCCATCCGCGCGACCGCGTTAGGTGGAGGTAGCCGAGATAGGCAAGCCAGGTGACGAGGGCCCATGTCTCCTTGGGGTCCCAGCGCCAGAAGGAACCCCAGGCGTACTCGGCCCAGATCGCTCCGGTGATGATGAGCAGGGTGAGAAAGGGGAAGGCCGCGACGATGAGGCGGTTCACGAGGGTCTCTATGCGCGAGACCCTGTCGGTTCCCGATTTCGCCGAAACAAAGCCGGCTAAGGCCAGCGCGGCGCTCAAGCTGAGGCAGCCATAGGCGATCACCGCCGTGGCGACGTGGGCGCCCAGCCAGGCGCTCTTCAATGCGGGCGCGAGTGGCCTGGCCTTCTGGAAAAAGAAGAGCATGATCGAGCCGAAGACGAATGCCGCGATGGAAGCGGAGAGGGAGAAGGCGCGCTCCTCGTAACGCAGTGTCATGAAGACCAGGAGGCCGTCCAGGGCGATGCAGAGAAGGAGGCCGAACTCGTACATCGAGGCGAAAGGGAGCCTTCCCGCCCCGACGGTCCTGACCGTAGCCGACGCGAGGGCCGCGGCGAGAGCGAGGGCCGCCGTCACGATTCTTGCCACGCCGATGCCTCGGCCTTTTAACACGCTCACGATCATCGACATGAAGAGGAAGCCCAGCTGGGCGATGAAGAGAATAGCTTCGGCCTGGACGGGGAGCGTATCAAGTCTGTTCATTTCGTTCTTTCTCCTTTGTCGCGCGAAGCCGGATCGATTAAGAGGCCCGAGGATGCAATGGCCAGAAGGGCGAACGCGGCCCAGAGGAAGGCGATGCCGGGCGTTCGTCTTAAGATGAAGCTGCCGCAGACGCGGCTTCCGGCCAGGGTGATTTCGATACCCGTATCGTCCAACGCGAAGGGTATGCCTTCCGAAACCCTGGCCTTCAGAAGGGTCTTGCTCCTGGAGACGAGGGCGAGCTCGGCGGTCCGGCCTTCGTCTCCCGTCTCCGGCCGCCTAAGGACTATGCCTATCGTGCCGTCTTTAGCGAGGGGGAGGAGGGCTTTCTCGTCGATCTCTAGTTTCCTCTCGACGCCTTCTTTGGGAAGCGCGAGGAGGAGCGAATACCTGCGTCCGTAGCCAGTTTGCATGATATTAGTGCGGCCAGCGCGTAAGGGATGGTTGGCGCGGATCGCACCCCCTTGACCGGCTGGGCCGCTCAGCCTGCTAACCCAATCGGAGACCGAGCCGTCGGCGTAGCGCTCGATCTCTATCGAGTCGAGCTTGAAGCTTCGGCCCTCGACCTGGAAACTTTCACCCTCGGCGACGTCGATACGCTCGGTCGTGAACTCGAGGCTCGCCCATAGGCCGACCGCCGCGATGGCGAGGACGGACAGGTGGATCGCGAAGACGCAGAGGGCCCGCAGTCTCGCCTTACCGGCGGCCGTTCTGGCGCGGCCGAGCCCAGGCTTCCTTATAATCGTGCAGGCGAGGGTATTCGCGCAGAGGGCTATGAGGAGGGCGGCAAAGGGCCAGGAGCCATAAATTGCGTCGGAGAGAAGCGGAGATAAGCTACCGACGATCGCGCTGCTTGCAATTATGATAAAGAGCCCAAGGCCCGCCTCCATCGAGGAGGCCGCGCCTCCGGCGGCGCGCAGGAAGGCTTCGAAGCGGCGCGGCAGGTTCATGTCAGTTGCTACTTTAGACTGTCGGATGAGCTTGTTCAATCAGGATGTATCGTCCGCAGGGCCGGGGCGTTGACAGTGTAAGGCTAGCGGGCGAACAATGTCCTAATGCGCAGGAAAGCTGCCGCCCTCGCCGCGGCTCTGGTCGCCCTCGCCGTCCTAACCTCGTGGGCGGAACCTCCGGAAGAGGACGCGAGGAACCGGATCGTCGAGCTCGCAATCTCGCTTAAAGGCGCGCCTTACGTCTACGGCTCCGAGTCGCCTTCGGGCTTCGATTGCTCGGGTTTCGTCCACTATGTCTACGCAAGCGCCGCCTATATCGATCTCCCTCGCAACTCTCGCGCCCTGTTCGCCCGAGGCAAACCAATTGCGGTTGCGGTCGCCAAGAGAGGTGATATCCTCGTGTTCGGCCCCCCGGGAGGGACTCCCACCCATGTCGCTATCTATCTCGGAGACGGGACCATGATCCACGCGGCCTCCGACGGGCCGCGTACGGGCATCATCGTGTCGGGCCTCGACGATTCGTATTTCGGCTCGCGCATCCTCGGCGCCAGGTCGTTCATAGAGTCGTCCGATGCCGGGATACATCCGACCGCCCTCAAGGGCGAAGCCTCCATAACGGAGATCGGCTTCACCGTCTCGTCCAAGCCGGTTGTCATCTCCGACCCGATACCTGCTGTCCTAGGCTCCTGTATAGCCTTCACAATCACGAACGGCACCGGCCGGGACGAGGTCTTCCGCATCGCCTTTTGCAAGGCCGATCCCGATTCGCTGAAGGCCGTCGTCCTCCGAGAGGATAAGGCGGCCCTCAAGTCTGGCTCCTCGAGCGAGCTGTCTGCCTTCACCTTCGCCGAAAGCGGGGTTTACCGTCTCATCGTGAGGACCGCCGATAATGCCCAGCTCATGCAGCGGATATGGAAAGTCGTCGACGTAGCTCGTTGACAGGCAAACCGCGCGGGCGGAATATGGCTCTATGAGAAGAAAGCATGCCGTCCTCGCGGTCTCGGCGCTCGTCGCGGCGGCCGTCACGATTCTCGTAGCCGCCCTTTCCGAAAGCGAGCAGCGCAGGCGGATCGTCGAGACAGCTCAGTCCTTCAAAGGCGTCCCCTATGTCTACGGCGCCGAGTCGCCCGAGGCCTTCGATTGCTCGGGCTTCGTGCAATACGTCTATTCCCGCGCCGCGGGCATTGCGCTCCCGCGCAACTCCAAGGGGCAGTGGGCGGAAGGCAAGAGCGTCGAGAAAGAGAAGGCAAAGCCCGGCGACCTTTTCCTCTTCGATACTGCAGGCGCTGGCGGCCCGAGCCATGTCGCCATCTACCTAGGCGACAATTCTATAATCCACGCTGTATCCGAAGGGCCCAAGACGGGCGTCATCGTATCGCCCGTCGACGACCGCTACTTTGCGCCCCGCTATATCGGAGCGCGGTACTTTATCCTTCCCTCGACCGCTGCTCCTCCCGTCGCCCCAGCGGCGAAGGCGCCCGAGCTGCCGGTCGATCTGGTTGGCTTCACCGTGACCTCGACTCCCTCGGTAGTGATGGATAAAATTTCCGCCGCCCTCGGTTCGGCCATCGCCTTCACGATCACGAACGGCACGGGGAGCGACGCGGTCTTCCATATAGTATTCTACAAGGCGAGTGTCGATTTTTCGAAGATCCGCATCCTCCGCGAGGATCGCGCCGCTATCGCGGCCGGCTCCTCTCGCGAGATCCCCGCCTTCACCTTCGTCGAGAGCGGAGTCTACCGCCTTAACGTAAAGACCGCCGATAATACCCAGCTCATGCAGAGAACGTGGAAAGTTATTCGTGTTTCGCCGTAGGCACTGCCTTAGCTTACCCCGAGTATCCTGCAGAGCTTCTTCACCGTGAACCGGTCGCGGATATAGTGGGCGCATGCGGTGCTCTGGGCTATCTCCTTGCGCCCCAAGCCGAGCTTGCGGGCGTCGGTCGGGCAGCCAGCAAGCTCGAGGAGCCGCCTCGTCTCTTCCTCGCCTGGTACGCTTCGCGCGAAGCTCTGGATGTCGTCCCAATGCTCGAGCAGCTTGGCCTTGAGCTCCTCGTAGTCCGCCTCACTCATTCCCAGGAAGCGGTTCTGTGCGGCAATAGTCTTCTCGGCCGCGTCGCGGTAGGCAGTGCGGATCTTGCGCTCCTCCGCCGCGCGGTCGGGCAGGCGCGACGCGCGCAAGAGCTCGGCGGCCTTGCTCTTCGATATCCCGCGCACGATGTCCCAGAGCCTTGCCGCCTCGATGGTTCCGATCCCTACTTTGAGCCCGTGTAGGACCGGCGGCCTATTCTCCGAAAGGAGGCGCATCTCCCAGAAGTGCGAGTACTGGTGCTCGGCTCCGGACGCGGGCCGACTGTGCCCCGCCTCGGCCATACAAAGGCCGGATTCGACCAAGGCAGCTATGAGCGTGGCCAAACCCTCGGGCTTGGTTTCGCCTATTGCGGCCGCCGCGTCGATGCAAGTTTTCGCCGCTGCCGCCGAACGCCTTGCTATGGCCTCGTCGAAGGGCTCTCCCCAAACCAAGGCGCCCATGCGCCAATCTGCCACCGCCGAGAATTTACATATCATGTCGCCGAAGCCCGCCGCTATCATCGGACGCGGAGCGCATGCGAGGGCTTCGCTGTCTGCGAAGACTGCGATGGGCGCCTGTGCGGGGACCGTGCGCTTTGTGCCCTCGACAACTATGGGCGCGACTATGGAAGCGTAGGCGTCGACCGAAGGTGCCGTGGCCATGCTGACGAAGGCGCGGCCCGTACGGTGCGTCACGAAGCGGACGATATCGGTGATCGTGCCCGAGCCGATCGCGACGTAGAGCCTCTCCTCGGGATCGTCGTCGACGAGGAGGCGGAAGACGCTTCCTGCATCGGCCGCCAGATAGTAGTCCTCGAAGACCGTTGACCGAGTGACGAGCCCAACGGCCCGTAGCTCTCGCTCAACCTCCTCGCCCATCGCCTTCCAAGTGTTCCTGTCGGCCACGATTCGGATGCGGCCGCCTTTTTCCCTTGCGGCACAGAAAGAAGCGAGACGCTTGGCTGCGCCTGGGCCTATGTCCGTAGTCATAGCGACCTCCAAGAATAGCTCCGTGGTTATTCATTTTGCATTGACTGAATCGAGTACCAATGGTAGAAAGAATGCACCGTGTACGGACACGAGTCAATATGTGTACGGAAACGATAGATGGACAGCGAACGTATCACCGTTAAGGGAATTGCCCGTCTCGCGGGCGTTTCAATTGGGACTGTCGACCGAGTCCTCCATGATAGGGGAGGGGTCTCTCCCGAGACTAAGGAGAAGATCGAGGGGATTATCACTGATCTCGGCTTCACGCCAAACATCCTCGCCCGTCAGCTTTCCTTAAACAAGACCTATACCTTTCGCGTCGTCCTCCCTCGCGCAGATCAGGACTCCGGTTACTGGGCGCTCTGCCTTTCGGGCATTCGCCGTGCAGAGCGCGATCTCGAGGCTTATCGCGTCCGCTTGCGGATCGATGACTACGACCGCTATGACGAGGCTGCCCGCCGCAAGATCCTCGGGGATGTGGCTACCGATCCTTGCGATGGCCTCCTCGTCGCGCCCGTCATGCCTGAAGAGCTTAAGCCGGTTCTCGCTCGTCTGGGCGACGCGAAGCGCCCCGATGGGCCCGTTCCCTACGCCTTTTTCGACGGAGACTTCGAGGGCTCCTCTCCCGTGGCGGTCGTGGCCCAGGATCCCTTCCGGGGCGGCTATCTCGCCGGACGCGTCATGTCCCTCCTCGCGCCCGGTGAAAAGAGCCTTGTTGCCCTCTCCGCTCACGCGGGAGACATCCACATCGCGCAGCGCATCGAAGGATTCCGCTCCTTCTTTAGCGATGCGGGTCGGGCGACTCAAGTCGAAGCATCGCCACGACAAGTCGTGGCGGTAGAATGCCTCGGCCTCGAGGACGCTTCGTCGCGCGATGCCTTCCTCTCCGCTCTCTTCCGCGAGCCTTCCGAGATCGCCGGCATCCTCGTGGCGAACTCCTCGGGGCATCTCGTGGGCGATTGGCTTTCCGGCCGCGGCGAAAAGGCGCGCTGCGCGGTCGTATCCTGGGATACGGTGCCGGCTAACGTGCGCGCCCTCGCGGAAGGCTCGATCGACTGCGTGATCTCGCAGCGCCCGGCCGAGCAGGCCCGCGAAGCCCTCGAGCGCCTCTTTCGCGCGGTCGTGCGAGGCGGCGCGGGAGTCCGCGGCCCCTCCGCGGACATTCCGCTCGAGGTTTATTTTAAGGAGAATATTCCTTACAAGGAGGCTTCAAGGTGAGCGTCAAGAAGGGCCAGAATTACGTGCTAGGTATCGACTTCGGCTCCGATTCGGTGCGAGCCCTCGTAGTGGACGCGTCCGACGGCGCTTCGGTCGGCACGGCGGTGAGCGCCTACAAGCGCTGGGCTAAGGGCGAGTTCTGCGATCCGAAGACGAACCGCTTTCGCCAGCACCCTCTGGATTACATCGAGGGCATCGAGGAGGCGACGAAGGGCGCCCTTGCCGATGCTGTCGCCCATACAGACTCTGAGGTCGGAGCTAAAGTCCGCGGCATCGCGATCGACACGACGGGCTCTACGCCCTGCCTCGCCGACGAGACAGGTACGCCTCTTTCCTTGAAGCCCGAGTTCGCGAGCGATCCGGACGCGATGTTCGTGCTTTGGAAAGACCATACCGCGGTCGCCCAGGCCGAGCGAATCAACAAGCTCGCGAAGACCTGGGGCGGCGAAGACTACACGAAGTACGAGGGCGGCATCTACTCCTCCGAGTGGTTCTGGGCTAAGGCCCTGAAACTCGTCGAAAACGGCACGAAACCGGCCAAGGTCGCGACGACAATCGTCGAGCACTGCGACTGGATGCCCGCCCTCCTCACGGGCACGAATGATATCGCGAAAGTTAAGCGCAGCCGCTGCGCCATGGGCCACAAGGCTATGTGGCACGCCTCCTGGGGCGGCTACCCCTCTGCCGCCTTCCTCGACAAGCTCAACCCGAGGCTCTCCGAGTTTGCGGCGTCTTTAGGCAAGGACACCTACACCGCCGAGGAAGCCTTCGGCAAGCTCTGTCCCGAGTGGGCGAAGAAGCTCGGCCTCTCTACCGAGGTGGTCGTAGGCGTCGGCGCCTTCGACTGTCACATCGGTTCGGTGGGCGGCGACATAGCGCCGGGCACACTCGTCAAGATCATGGGCACAAGCACCTGCGACGTCATGATCGGACCCAAGCCCGCAGCGGGGGTGGCTGAGAAGCTCGTGGCCGGCATCTGCGGCCAGGTCGACGGCTCGGTCGTAAAGGGCATGATCGGCTACGAGGCCGGCCAGTCCGCCTTCGGCGATTGCTTCGCCTGGCTGCGGCGAATCATAGCCTGGCCCTTCCGCGCGGGGCTCGCGGCGGGGGATGCGCAAGCCCTCGAGGATAGGCTTTTGCCGGCCCTCGAGGCCGAGGCTGCGAAGATCGATCCGCTGCAGTCCGGGGTCGTGGCTATCGATTGGCTCAACGGACGGCGCACGCCCGACGCGGACCAGGCCCTCACCGGCGCGATAGCCGGTATCAGCCTCGGCACCGACGCGCCGGCGGTCTACCGCGCCCTCATCGAGGCGGCCGCTTTCGGCAGTCGCGCGATCGTCGAGCGCCTGCGCTCCGAAGGCGTCAAGGTCGAGCGCGTTGTCGCCGTGGGCGGCGTCGCCCGCAAGAGCCAGCTCGTCATGCAGATCACCTCGGACATAATGGGCATGGACATCTCCGTCTCCTCGTGCGACCAGTCCTGCGCCTTAGGCGGCGCCATGTTCGCCGCGACGGTAGCAGGCCTCTACCCGAGCGCCCTCGACGCGCAGAAGTCCATGCACGCCTCGATAGAGAAGACCTACAAGCCCAATCCGGCGCTTCGCGCCGAGTACGACAAGATCTACAAGAAATACCAAGCCCTCGGCGCTTTCGCCGAGAAGGAGATGAGACGATGATCGACCTCAAGAAGTACGAGTTCTATTTCATAGTCGGCAGCCAGGACCTCTATGGCGAACAGGTCCTCAGGACCGTGGACGAGCATTCGAAGAAGATGGTGGCGAGCCTCGATGCAAGGCTGCCCTGTAAGCTCGTGTGGAAGCCTGTGGTCCTCGATTCCGACGGGATACTCAAGGTGATTCGCGAAGCGAACGCCAATCCGAACTGCGCGGGCATCGTTACCTGGATGCACACTTTCAGCCCCTCGAAGATGTGGATCGCCGGCCTTACCGAGCTCAAGCGGCCCCTGTGCCATTTTCATACCCAGTTCAATCGCGACATCCCTCTCGATTCGATCGACATGGACTTCATGAACTTGAACCAGTCCGCCCACGGCGACCGCGAGCACGGCTTCATCGGCGCGCGATTGCGCCTGCCGCGCAAGATCGTCGTCGGCTATTGGGAAGACCCCAAAGTCGTCGATAAGCTTTCCGGCTGGATGCGCGCCGCCGCGGCATTCGCCGAGGGCAAGCGCCTCAAGGTCGCCCGCTTCGGCGACAATATGCGCGAGGTAGCGGTCACCGAGGGCGACAAGGTCGAGACCCAGATCAAGCTCGGCTGGTCCGTCAACGGCTACGGCGTCGGCGACCTCGTCGAGTATGTGAATAAAATCACCGAGGCCGAGATCGACAAACTCGTGAAGACCTACGGCGAGGAGTACGAGGTAGCCGCGGACGCCAAGACCGGCGAAGGCGCGAAGCGCGTGCGCGAGCAAGCGCGCATGGAGCTCGGCATCAAGAAGTTCCTCGAGGCCGGCGACTTCGGCGCGTATACCGATACCTTCCAGGACCTTCACGGCCTCCCCCAACTGCCAGGCCTCGCCAGCCAGCGCCTTATGGCTGCAGGCTACGGCTTCGGCGCCGAGGGCGACTGGAAGACCGCCTGCCTCGTCCGCATGATGAAGGTCATGGCCTCGGGCTTGGGCGGCGTCTCCTTCCTCGAGGACTACACCTACAACCTCGACCCCGCCGCGCCCGTAGACCTCAGCGCCCACATGCTCGAAGTCTGCCCCTCCATCGCGAAAGGGAAGCCCAGGCTCGAGGTCCATCCACTCGGCATCGGCGGCAAGGCCGATCCCGCCCGCCTGGTCTTCTCAGGCGAGAGCGGACCAGCCGTCAACGTCACGCTTGTCGACATGGGCGGGCGCATGCGCCTGATCGTCAACGAGACGGACACGATCGACCCCAAGCCCATGCCCAAACTCCCCGTCGCACGCGTCATGCTCAAGCCCAGACCAAGCCTCGAGCTCGCGGCCGAGTGCTGGATCATCGCGGGCGGCGCCCACCACACGAGCTACTCGCGCGTTGTTAAGACCGAGTGGCTGCGCGACTGGGCCGAGATCGCCGGCATCGAGTTCATCCTGATCGGCGAAAAGACCGATCCCGAGGAGCTGCGCAAGGAGATCCGATGGAACGAAGCCGCCTATAGACTGGGGCTGTAGCATGGGCAAATACGACGCGCTGCGCGAGGAGGCACTCGCTGCCAACCTCGAGATACCGAAGTTCAAGCTCGCGATACTCACCTGGGGCAACGTTTCGGCCTTCGACCCCCAGGCCGGAGTCTTCGCGATCAAGCCCTCTGGCCTCGACTACGATGAGATGAAGGCCGATGACATGGTCGTCGTCGACCTCGAGGGAAAGGTGGTCGAGGGGAAGCTTAGGCCCTCCTCGGACACCAAGACCCACCTCGTGCTGTACAAGGAGTTCGAGGGCATCCGGGGAATCTGCCACACGCATTCGCCCCACGCGGTCGCCTGGGCCCAGGCGCGCCGGAGCATACCTTGCCTCGGCACGACGCACGCCGACCAGACTGCCGGCGAGATCCCCTGCACCGGCATGATCACCGCGGAAGCCCTGGCGAGGGACTACGAGATGGGCACGGGCGAGCTCATCGCCCAGACTTTCAAGGGCAAGAAGCCCCTCGAAGTCCCCATGGTCGTCGTCGCGGGCCACGGCCCCTTCACCTGGGGCAAGAGCGCGATGGACGCAGTCCACTATGCCGCGGCCTTAGAGGAAGTCGCGCGTATGGCGATCCTCACGTACCAGATTAATCCGGCCGCCGCTCCCCTGCCCGAGCACGTTACGCGAAAGCACTACGAACGTAAGCACGGCCTCCATGCTTATTACGGACAACCCAAGTAGTCGAGTCAATTTCATAAGTCGGTTACTTATGAAATTGACTTTGCAGTTTCGCGCGGCTCTTGATGTTTGTATGAGCCTCAGTCTTTAAAGCGACTTCTCTTTGGCCGGCGCGATCTCCTCCTGGATCGCGCCGGCCTTTTTATTCGCAGGTGGGTCGAATACCCCGGAACTCCGGGGTTGTTGATACGGTTAGGCCGGCGCGCAGTGTCGGCTTCAGCCTTTGCCCGCAAGCTTGTCGAGTGCCGCCTGGTACATGTCCTCGACCGCCTGGGCCATCCTAAAGTCGGGCCAGCTCGTCATGATGCGTTCGCATGCCGCTTTCAGCTCGACCCAGCGCCCTTCCTCCTTCATTGGGAAGAGGGCTATGTAGAGCGACTCCGCGAGGAAGGGGTCCTTGGGGTAATCCTTCTCGGCCGCCGATGCGAGGCTCTCTATCTCGTCGCGGCAGCGCTTCTCGAGGGTCACATCGGAGAAGTAGTCCCTCGCCTTGCCTTCCATCTCGAGGAGGAGGACTTGCATGTTCCAGATGGCTTGGACTGGGCTGTCTCCCGCATAGCCTCTGGGATCGAGCGAATAGGCCGCCGAGGCAGCCTGTGCGTCGGCGAAACCGAAGTCTCGCGGGCGAGTGGCCATGTCGGCGAAGCTGTAGAAGGGGCCGTCGATTCTCGAACGCAGTCTCTGGAGCGAGGCCGCTATAACTGCGATCTCGTGCTGCTGTCTCTGACGCTTGAAGTCCTTGAGGAAACGGTAGGCTTCCTCAAGCCCTGTCTGGGGCTTTGAATAGGCGGGGTCGAGTGCGCTTGCCTCAAGAAAGCCCTTCTGCGCGTCGGCGTAGGCCCCCGCGTCGAGCGCGGCGAGGCCGCGGTAGTAAGCCGCGGCGGCCTCGGGTGCGGAAGTCCCTCCCGAGCTTGGAGCCGATAGCTGCCGGACCCCGAGCTTGGCGAGTAAGCCCGTGGCGATTTGCCGCTCGAGCTCGAGGGCGCTGCTCCCTGCTCCTTCGGCGCTGACCGCGCCGAGAACCGCCGCGCTCTGTGCATCGACAAGGCGAGCCTCGATGCGCAAGCTCCCGCCCGAAACGATGTAGGAGCCGTAGACAAGGCGCTGGGCCGCCAGTATCTCTCCGACACGGACCGCGTCGGATTCGTCCGTGACACCGGAGAGCTGGAGCTCCTGCTCCGCGAGGACCTTGGCAAGGTTTTCGCGCTCGACCACCGTGACCGCGCCCGAGGAAGCGATATCCGAGCTGAGCATGTCGGAAAGCCCGACGCGCAGCCATTCATAGTCCTGGTTCTTGGAGACATTGTCGAAGTAGAGCACCGATAGGGTCCGCTCGGCGCCGGCCTGGGCCTGCTGAGCCGTGACGGCTCCGGCCGCGACCGAGAAGGCAAACAATAAGACGATTAAGCGAGCCCTGCGCGCCATCAAAGCCTCCTCGTGTCACATTATTCGTATCAGGACCATATACAGCGCCGTTCCGCCGAATATTGAAAGAAGCGTGTTGCGTTTCCACAGGTGCAGTCCCGCCACGGCGAGGCCCGCTGCGATGCCGGGGACCCAGTCGCGTGGCATTGCGAAGGATGTCGTCTTGTACGAGCCTAGGACGAGGACGGTCATGATCATGGGCGGGATGTACTTCTGGAGGTAATCGACGACTTCGGGGGGCCGGCGCTTCATGAAGAAGACGAAGGGCGTCGCGCGGCAGGCGATAGTGACCGCTGCCATGGCGAGGACGGCGCCGAGAACGTAGGGACTGATGCCGGCGGCGCTCATGCGAGGGCCTTCCTGAAGGGAAGAATGCCTGCAATCGCGATGAGGATCGCGACGATGAGGAGGTTCGCCGGCCCCACGAGGACTAATGCGATCGCCGTCGCGATGGTCGCCACGACATACGGTTCAGGGCGCTGTATGACGCGGATCTGCTCGACGAGGAGCACGATGAAGAGCGCGGTGAGCGCAAAGTCGATGCCCTTCGTGTCGAAGGGCAAAACGCCGCCTATGAGAGCGCCGAGCGTGCTGCCGATTATCCAGTAGGACTGGTCGAGGGCGGAGACGGTCGCGTAGAAAGATTCTTTGTCGACGCCCTTGGGCGGATTGACCGTGGTGAGGATGCCGTAGGTCTCGTCGGTGAGGGCGAAGACGAGATAGGCTTTGAAGCGTTTGCAGACGCTGAAACGGCCTAAGAGCGAAAGGCCGTAGACCATGTGCCGCGCGTTGATGACGAAGGTGAGGACGGCTATCTCCGCGATGCTCGTGCCCGCGGAGAGGAGGCCTACCGCCATGAACTGAGCCGCCCCAGCGTAGACGAAGGCGCTCATGACTACCGCGAGCCACCAGGGCTGCCCCGATTTTACGAGGAGAAGGCCGAAGGCAAGGCCAATGGTTATATAGCCTAAAAGGACAGGTATGCTCGCGTGGAAGGCAGGGCCGAAAGCGGAGGATCCGATATCTCTATCCATGATTTCGGGCAATAGTACGCGTTTCGCGCGCGGACTGCAAGGAAGCGTCAGCCGCTCACATCGCGAGCTTTAATCCTAGCTGCTCGCGTAATCGAGTATCTTCTCGCTCGTGGCTTCGGCACGAGGAAGGTCGCAGACGATGCGGCCGTCCGCGATGACGAGGACGCGATCGCACATGCCGAGGATCTCCTCGAGGTCGGAGGAAATGAGGATGATAGCCGCGCCTTTGGTAACGAGGTCGTTCATCGCGTTGTAGATGTCGACGCGGGCAGCCGCGTCGACGCCGCGCGTAGGCTCGTCCATGATGAATATCTTACAGAGGCTCATGAACCAGCGCGCAACTACGACCTTCTGCTGGTTGCCCCCTGAATAGCCGCGCATGATATCGCTCGGGTGGCCCGGCCTAATGTCGAAGCTCTGGATGTATTCGTCGGTAAGTTCTTCCATATAGTGCGTGTCGAGCCCCGAGGCGCCCATGAAGCGGCCGAGGGACGCGATCGACATGTTCTGGAGAATGCTCTGGTTGTTGAATGCCGCGTTCTTGTCGCGGTCCTCCGGCACGAGCGCGACGCCCTTGCCGAGCGCTTCGGCGGGGTGGGCGAAGTCGACCTTCTCGCCCTCGACGTAAACGGCTCCTCCGGTAGGCCTCAAATGCCCGAATAGACAGTTCGCTAGCCGCGTGCGGCCCGAGCCCATGAGCCCCGTGAGCCCCAGTATCTCGCCTCGGCGCAGCGAGAAGCTTACGTCCGTGAGCACGCGGCCCGATCGGAGGTGCTCGACGGAGAGGACGACGGGGCCGCGCTCGACGCAGAGGCGAGGATAGCGCTCCGAGCAGGCGCCGCCGGTCATCAGCCTGATGAGGTTTTCGCGACCCGCGTTCACGTCGGGCAGTCGCGCGACGACCCTCCCCGCGTTGAGGACGGTCACTCTGTCGCCTATCGTGCGCAGCTCGTCGAGCTTGTGCGTGATGTAGAGGACGCCGACTCCGCGGTCGCGAACCTCGCGCACGATCGTGAAGAGTATCTCGCGCTCGGGGTCGGTCATGCCGGCGGTCGGTTCGTCGAAGACGATGGCCTTCGCGTCGGAGACGCAGGTCTGGGCGGCCGCGACGAGGAGGCGTTGCGTGTACCCGAGGCGGGAGACGAGCTCGTCGGTGCCGATGGGTATGCCCAGGCGCCTGAAGAGTCGGTCGCAGTCCTCGTGGAGCTTGTAGTTGTCCAAGGTCCGCGAGAAGACGCGCTTGCGCGGGATACTGCGGAAGAACACGTTTTCGGCGACCGAGAGGTTGTCGAAGAGCTGGGCGTTCTGGTACTGCATGATCACGCCCGCCTCGCGCGCCTCGCTCACCGAGGCGAAGTCTACGCCCTGTCCGTCGAGGAGGATGTCGCCCGAGTCGCGATGGAAGACTCCGCAGACGGCCTGCATGAGGGCGGACTTGCCGGAACCGTTCTGCCCGATGAGGACGTGGACCTCGGCCGATCTGAGCTCGAGAGATATATCGCGCAGGGAGAAATCGTCCGAGAAGTACTTGCCTACCGACCGAAGCTCGAGCAGCGGTGCGCCCATGCTAGTCCCGGCCTCCCTCGAAGGCGTTGACCGAGGTGAAGAGCTGGATGTCCATGGCGAAGATGCGCGATTTGTACTCGTCGGAGAGGCTCGTGTTCGTGACCACCTTGGTCGCGATGGCGAGGGGGCCGAGCCTGTAGAAGGCGTTGCGCGCGAAGCGCGAGGCTTCGCAGAGGAGTATCTTCTCCGGCGCGCAAGCGAGGGCTTCCCTGATTAGGTCGGCCTTCTCCTGGCTCGATACGGTGACCTGGAGCTCCTCCCCGAGGCCGTCGGCCTCGAAAAAGAGCTTCCCGACGAAGAACTTCTGCACGTTTGCCTGGGCGAGGCCGCCGAAGACCGCGCGGCTGTCCGGATCGGGCGTGCCTCCGAGGAGCACGGCGCGATTGGCGGCCTGAGCGGAGACCTCAAGGGCAATATCGAGGTCATTGGTGAGGACGGTCACGCTGCGCCGCTCTGCGAGCATCTGCGCGATGCGCCGGGCCATGGGGCCGTTCGCGAGCATGATGACGTCGCCGTCGGCGATCATGAGAAAGGCGACGCGCGCGATCTCTTCGCGTTCGGCTTCTTGCTTTTTATCCGCGTCGGAGAGCTCCTCGAGTCTGGTCGCCGCTTCGGCGTTTTCTCTGAGCATGGCGCCGCCGTGCATCCTCGTTAGGAAGCCCTCCGCCTCGAGCTTTTCGAGGTCGCGCCTGACCGTCACCTCGGAAACACCGAGCATCTCGCTCATGCTGTGGACGTCGAGCCTGCCTCGCTCGCGGAGGTAATTCTTCAAAATGTTGATGCGCTCGACGGCGAACATAATGAGGCATTGTAGGTGCAGCAGCGCCAATACTCAAGTTTTTATTGACGCCCTCGGGAACCCATGCTACCTTGACGAAAGTAAACGAAGGGAAATGATCAAGAAATGACCTAAAACGGTCAGTATTGATCGTCTCTCTTAACTATGGGCTTTTCCACGGCCTTCCGGGCCGTGAATATCATTAATGGAGGTATTTGGATGAAGAAAGCGATGGTATCTTTGTTTGCCCTCGCGCTGTGCTTCTGTTCGGTCGGCGCATTCGCGGACCCGCCCAAAGTCGGGATGTGCATCTACAAGTTCGACGACACGTTCATGTCCTATGTCCGCAACACGGTCGAGACCCTCGCCAAGGGCAACCTCGACCTTTCCACCCAGGACAGCCAGTTCGATCAGCCTAAGCAGAACGACCAGATCGACCAGTTCCTGACCCAGGGCGTTAAGTCCCTCGCCATCAACATGGTCGATCCCTCGGCCGCCAATGTCCTCATCCAGAAGACCGCGAAGAAGAAGGTGCCCCTCATCCTCTTCAACCGCGAGCCCGGTGACATCGACCTCGCCAAGTACCCGAACGTCTATTACGTCGGCGCCAAGGCCCAGGAGTCGGGCACCATGCAGGGGCAGATCGTCGCCAAATACTGGAAGGCCCACCCCGAGGCCGACCTCAACAAGGACGGCGTCCTTTCGTACGTCATGCTGATGGGCGATCCCTCCAACTCCGACGCCAAGTTCCGAACCCAGTACTCCATCGAGGCCGTCAAGGCTGCTGGTATCAAGGTCAAGGAGCTTGCCGAGGACACCGCTATGTGGGATCGCCCGAAGGCCCAGGAAAAGATGGCCGCGTGGCTCGCAGCCTTCCCCGGCCAGATCGATGTCGTGTTCGCCAATAACGACGATATGGCGCTCGGCGCCATCGAGGCCCTCAAGGCCGCCGGTTACTTCAAGGGCGGCAAGTACATGCCGGTCGTCGGTGTGGACGCCACTCCCCCCGCGAAGGACGCTCTCAAGCAGGGTGAGCTTCTCGGCACGGTCCTGAATGACGCTAACGGACAGGGCACCGCCACCTATGAGCTCGCCGCCAGCCTTGCCGCCGGCAAGCCCGCCAAGACCACGGTCGCCAAGTTCTCGAACAAGGACGGCAAGGCCGATCCCAAGGGCCACTACGTCTGGGTCCCGTACCAGATGGTCACCAAAGATAACGTAGACTCTTTCAAGTGAGAATCTGGGGGCTCCGGTCTTTTTCGGCCGGGGCCTTCGTCTCGCATGCACTGCGGAGGCGCTCGCCATTCTGGCGCGCGCCGCCGCTTTTTCTCCGCTGGACGCCTTCGCCTAGTGGTAGAATCTAAGATACTAGCGCTTAGGCGCTAATTCGGAGGTAAGCGCTCATGTCCGACATTGGTAACGTTGTAGAGCTGCGCCACATCTCCAAAAGCTTCCCGGGTGTGAAGGCGCTCGACGACGTAAGCGTTAATGTGCGCCCTGGCAGCGTGCATGCGCTGATGGGCGAGAACGGCGCCGGCAAGTCGACGCTCATGAAGTGCCTTTTCGGCATCTATGAGCCCGACGAAGGCGAAATAATGCTGGCGGGCAAGAAGGTGACCTTCACTGGCGCGAGGCAGGCCCTCGACGCCGGCATCTCCATGATTCACCAGGAGCTCCATCCCATCCCCTACCGGAGCGTGATGGATAACATCTGGCTCGGGCGCTACCCGACGCGTAACTTCGGCCTCTTCAAGCTTGTGAATAGCGCGAAGATGTACCGCGATACGAAGGCCCTTTTCGACGGTCTGGAAATGGATGTCGACCCGAAAATATGGGTCAGGACCCTCTCCGTCTCGAAGATTCAATCAATGGAGATAGCGAGGTCCGTTTCCTATAACGCCAAGGTCATCATCATGGACGAGCCGACCTCGTCCCTCACGGAAAACGAGGTCGAGCATCTCTTCAAAATCATCCGCAAGCTCCGCGATGAGGGCCGCGCGATCATATACATCTCCCACAAGATGGAGGAGATACTCGAGATCGCCGACGAGGTGACCATCATGCGCGACGGCAAGGTCGTCGGCACCTATCCCTCGGCCGAGCTCACCACCGACCTCATTATCAAGCGCATGGTCGGGCGCGATCTCACGAACCGCTTTCCCCCGCGCGAGAATGTCCCGGGCGAAGTCATTATGAGGGTCGAAAATTTCACTTCGGCCAACCCCCAGTCCTTCAAGGACGTGAGTTTCGAGCTCCGAAAGGGCGAGATACTGGGCTTAGGCGGCCTCATGGGCGCCCAACGCACGGAGCTCGTCGAGTCTATCTTCGGCTTACGGCTCGTGAAGAGCGGAAAGATTTGGCTCAATGGTCAGGAAGTTACGATCAAGAATCCGATACAGGCTAAGGCCCACAAGATAGCCCTCCTCACCGAGGAACGCAGAACGACGGGCATATTCCCCATCCTCTCGGTAGCGGACAACACCCTCATCGCGAACATCAGGAGCTACATCGGCAGGTTTCTCCTCCTGGACCGCAAGCGCGAGGCGCGCGACGTCCAGAGGTCGGTCGACACTCTCATGGTCAAGACGCCTTCCCCCTCCACCCTCATCCAAAACCTGTCCGGCGGGAATCAGCAGAAGGTGATAGTCGCCCGCTGGCTGCTCACCGAGCCCGATATACTGATACTGGACGAACCGACGAGGGGCATCGACGTCGGCGCCAAGTACGAGATCTACTCGCTCATCGCCGACCTCGCGAAGCGAGGGAAGAGCATCATCATGATCTCTTCCGAAATGCCCGAGCTCCTGGGCATGTCCGACAGGATCATGGTCATGTGCGAGGGCCGCGCGACCGGCATCCTCGACGGCAAGACTGCGACCCAGGAGAAAATCATGGAGCTTGCGACGGAGTTCATGTCATGATAAGGAGCGCGCAATGAGTTCATCAGCGGCAAGCACGAAAAAATTCGACGGACAAGCGATCAAAAACTTCGCGAGCAGCAACGCGATCCTTCTCGTCCTGATAGGCATAGTCCTGTTTATCGGCATCTACCGACCGAACTTCCTGAGCATAGACAACCTCGTCAACATCCTCAGAATCTCCTCGGTGCGGGCGATCATCGCGCTTGGTGTCGGAGGCATCCTGATCGCAAGAGGCACCGACCTCTCCGCGGGTCGGACGGTCGGCTTCGCGGCCGTCATCTCCGCCAGCCTTGCGCAGCGGCCCGACTACGCGAGCAAGCTTTTCCCCGACCTTCCGCAGCTCGCCATCTGCTGGCCGATACTCGCGGCTCTCGCCGTGGGGCTCCTGGTCGGGCTCCTCAACGGCTCGATCGTGGCCTTCCTTAACGTGCCTCCGTTCATCGCGACGCTGGGCACGATGGTCATGGTGTACGGCGCGGAGTCCCTCTACGTGGACAGGCCGCCCCGAGGTGCCCAGCCGCTCGGAGGGCTCACGGACGAGTTCACCAACATCGGAACGGGGGGGACGGGCTCCTGGAACTGGCCGGTGGATATCCCGTTCATCATACTGATCGCTGCGTTGCTGACCTTCATCATCTATATCATCCTCAACAAGACGAGGCTCGGCAAGAACATCTACGCCTACGGCGGCAACCCGGACGCGGCCGTCGTCTCCGGCGTCTGCGTGTGGAAGAACCTCCTCCTCGTGTACGCCATTGGCGGCCTCTGCTACGGCCTCGCGGGCGCCCTTCTCGCATCGCGCACGGGCGGCGCTACCAACAACTACGGCTACGGCTACGAGCTCGACGCCATAGCGGCGGCGGTCATCGGCGGCGTCTCGGTCTGGGGCGGCGTCGGCAGGGTCTCCGGCATGATCATCGGCGTCCTCATCTTCGAGGTCATGAACAACGGCCTCGTCGTCCTGGGCGTGTCGGCCTACTGGCAGCAGATCGTCAAAGGTATCATCATAGTAGTCGCGGTGGCCATCGACATTCAAAAGTACGTCAAGAAGAGGTAGCGGCCGATAGCAATGGATCGCTTCGGAAAGGTTCTTCTTCTCTCTGTAACGGCGGCGCTGGTTCTGGGCGCCGCCGGTCTCGATGCGCAGAGGACGGTGGGCATCGCGATGCCCACCCAATCCGCTCAGCGATGGATACAAGACGGCCATTATATGAAAAAAATCCTCAAGGAGCGCGGCTATAAGGTCGATCTCCAGTACGCCGAGGACAATATCGACGCGCAGGTCGCGCAGATCGAGAACATGATCACCAAGGGCGATAAGGTCCTCGTGATCGCCCCCGTCGACGATGCGTCCCTCACGAACGTCCTCGAGAAGGCGCATGCCGCCGGCCTTCCCGTCATAGCCTACGACCGCCTCATACGCGACAGCCCATGGGTCGATTATTACGTTACATTCGACAATTACAAGGTGGGCGTCCTACAGGGCGGCTATATAGTCGATAGGCTCGGGCTCAAGGGCGGCACGGGCCCTTTTACGATCGAGCTTTTCGCGGGATCTCCCGACGATAACAACGCGGGCTTCAATTTCCGCGGGGCGATATCGCAGCTCGGCCCCTATATTAAGAACGGGAAGCTGGTCGTGCGCTCCGGGCAAACCGCCTTCGATAAGGTAGCCATCCTCCGCTGGGACGGCGCGACCGCCCAGAAGCGGATGGACGACATCCTGACCTCGAAGTACACCGACACCCGGCTCGACGCGGTACTGTCGCCCTACGACGGCCTCTCTATCGGAATACTATCCTCGCTGAAGTCCGTCGGCTACGGTTCTAAGGGCAAGCTCATGCCCATCGTCACCGGCCAAGATGCGGAACTAGCGTCGGTCAAGTCTATACTTGCCGGCGAGCAGACCCAGACCGTCTTCAAGGATACGCGAACCCTGGCCAGGAGAGCCGCGGATATGGTCGACGCCATCTTCTCGGGCAGGAGCGCCGAGGTCAACGACGTCAGGACCTACGACAATGGGAAGAAAGTGGTGCCCTCCTATATCTGCGAGCCCGTCAACGTCGACGCGGCCAACTATGTGGATGTCCTGATAAAATCAGGCTATTACTCGGCCGCCCAACTCGGGAAGTGACGCATGAGCGCGATTGTCCGACTGATTAAAACCAATATTCGCCAGTACGGAATGATCATGGTCCTCGCGTGCCTCATGCTCCTCTTCCAGGCGCTCACCCAGGGGATCATGTTCAAGCCGATGAACATCACGAACCTGATCTTGCAGAACAGCTACGTCCTCATCCTCGCGATCGGTATGCTCCTGTGCATCGTGACGGGCAACATCGATCTCTCGGTCGGCTCCGTTTCGGCCTTCGTCGGCGCCGTCGCCGCGGTGATGATGGTCAACTTCGAGATGGGCGTCGTCCCGACCATCCTCATCGCCCTCGCGATAGGCGCCGCGGTCGGCGCATTCCTGGGACTGTTCATCGCCTTCCTGCGCTTGCCCGCCTTCATCGTCACCCTCGCCGGCATGCTTATATTCCGCGGTCTCACGATGGTCATCCTCAAGGGTCAGACCAAGGCGCCCTTCGCGAAGTCCTTTCAGGCCCTGGCGGCCGGCTACCTTCCGGGCAGGGACTGGAACGTCGACGGGCTCAACGTGATCGCCGTCGCCGCGGGACTCGCCGTCTCTCTCATCCTGACATTCGCGATACTCTATTCTCGCAGAATCAGGATGCGGCATCATTTCGAGCCCGTCCCCATCTGGATCGACGTCCTGAAGATCGCGGTCGTAGTCGCGGCCGTAAACCTGCTTACCTACGAACTCGCCTGCTACGACGGCATCCCGGTCGTCCTCGTGATCCTGACGGCTCTGATCCTCATTTATACCTTCTTCACGCGGCGCACGATCGCGGGGCGCCACGTCTATGCCCTCGGTGGCAACGAGAGGGCTGCGCGCCTCTCGGGCGTCAAGACCAATCGGGTCGTGTTCTGGGTCTACGTGAACATGGGCGTTCTTGCCGCCCTTGCGGGCCTCATCGTGGCCGGCAGGCTGAACGCCGCGACGCCCAAGGCGGGGGTCAACTTCGAGCTCGACGCGATCTCGGCCTGCTATATCGGCGGCGCTTCGGCCTCCGGGGGCATCGGCACGGTGATAGGGACCATCGTCGGCGGCTGCGTGATGGCCGTGCTGAACAACGGGATGTCCATCGTAGGCGTGAGCGTGGACTGGCAGCAGACGATCAAGGGCCTGGTCCTTCTTCTCGCCGTCTGGTTCGACGTCTTCACGAAGTCGCGCCCCCAACCACGCTAATCCCCCCCGTCATGGCTTTCGCTGATAAAACTTTATAAATGCAGTGATAAAAGTTTGTAAATGCAGTGATAATACAAAATTTTCTCATCGATGTAGGAAGATGGATAAACGCTCGCATTTTTGCTATGATCTCACTAGTCATAGTGACTAAGGGGGGGGCATGGAACTACGCAAAATCGCGAGCTTTCAAGTCGACCATAGGAAGCTGCCGCTGGGCATGTATGTCTCGAGGACCGACGGCGACATCGTCACCTATGATCTGCGCATGGTCAGGCCAAACCATCCTCCCTACCTGGAGAACGGCGCTCTCCACACGATCGAGCATCTTTTCGCCACCTATGCGCGCAGCTCGGCACTCTCGGACAAGGTAGTCTATGTGGGGCCGATGGGCTGCCGTACCGGCTTCTACTTCCTCGCCCGAGGCATGAGCGCCGCCGACGCTATCCGCCTTGTGCAGGAAAGCTTTGCCTTCATCGCTTCCTTCGAGGGACAGATCCCCGGCGCCGCAGAGGGCGAGTGCGGCAACTGGAAGGAGCATGACCTGCTGGGTGCGAAGGCCGAAGCCGCGAAGTACGCGAAGGTCCTCGACTCCTGGACTGAAGAAAAGCTCGCCTATCCTGACTAACGCCTTGGGGTGCCTTTCGGTTTGCAATACGTGGCGAGCGAATTAAACTAGTAGTAGTACGACTATCTCGCGCCACCTGAGCAGGAGGATCCCCCTAAAGTGTCGAACAGCCCTCGACCTATCGTCGGTCTTCTCGCGCCCTCTATTGTCGAACCCTGGGCGATCCGCCAATGGGAGGGTGTCGTCGAAGCCGCCCGAGACCTAGATGTCGAGCTCGTCTGCTACATCGGAGGCGTCCTCCGATCTGCCCGCTATGATGAGGAGGCCAATGTCATATACGACTTGGCCGCATCGGCCCACCTCGATGGCCTCATCTTCTGGTCGACAGCCCTCGGATGGCTCATCCCGAGGCCCGATATGTCCGCCTTCATCGCCCGCTTCGGGACGCTGCCCATCGTTAGTATGGAGATGGGCTTCCCCGGCATGCGCAGCGTGCTTATGGACGACTATGGCGGCATGCGCACGGTGATCGACCATCTTATCGAGGAGCACGGCAGGCGGCATATTGCCTTTCTGCGCGGACCTGCGACACACGAAGGCTTCGAGGCCCGCTACCTAGCCTATCGCGACAGCCTGGAGGCGCACGGCCTGCGCCTGGACCCCTCACTGGTCGTCCAGACCTCGTTCGACGTCGATGGCACGGATGCGGCTAACGACTTGCTCGGTCCAGGGCGAACTCGGCTCGACGCCCTCGTGGGCGCGGACGACAATCTCGTCATCTCTGCCCTACCTGCGCTCGCGGGACGCGGCCTGCGCGTCCCCGAGGATGTCGCCGTCGCCGGCTTCGACAATTTGCCCGAGGGGCTCACGACCTCCCCTCCCTTGGCCTCTGCCGATCCTCCCTTCCACGAAATGGGCCATCGCGCGGTGGAGATGCTCCTGGACATGATAGAAGGCCGGCAAGTCGCGGAATCCGTCGTGATGCCCATCGGTTTTATGCGGCGCCGCTCCTGCGGTTGCCCCGATCCCGCTTCGATCATGTCCGTTAGCGACGATGTCTGTGAGCCAGAGGATGAAGGATGGATTTCTGTCGCCGCGGCCGCGAGGGAATTTGCCCCGAACGTCGACCAGGCAATTCTCCGGGATCTCTGGTCGCGCTTCGTCGCGGAGATCCACGGCGGCGAGACCGGGCCTTTCCTCTCGATCCTAGACCGCGAACTCGAGAAGACGGAGGCGAATGGAACCGACGCGACGGATTTGCTCCGGTTCCTGACCGCCATTCAGCGCGCGAGCTCCCGATGGACCGCGGTCCTGCCTTGCGAGTCGAGGCTTAAGGCTGGCGAGCTTTGGGGCCGCGCCCAGGAAGTCGTGGCGAGCGCGATCAAACGGCAGATAGCGCGTCGGCAGGTTAGTTTCACCGTGCGCCATTCGATCCTGCGCGTGCTCAACGAGAAGCTTGGTAGCACCCACGATCCCGAAGAGCAGATGGATATAGTCTCGAGGGCTCTCGCACGCTTAGGCATCCCGGGCTGCTACATAGCGCTCTATGCCCGTCCCGACGAGCCGACGGGGGAGGCTCATCTGATCCTCGCCTTTGACGGCGCGAGCAGGCTGCCGCTTCCCTCAGAAGGTCTCTCGTTCCCCGCTCCCGAGCTCGTTCCGCGTTCTGAGTTTCGCACGGCCGACCGAGAGAAGCGAGGACTTTCTCGCCTTGTCCTCGCTCTGTATTACGGCAGGAAGAAGATAGGTTTCGCCGTGTTCGACATCGAGAGCAAGGAGGACGCCTCCCTCTGCGAGATTCTTCGCTGGCAGATCAGCGGCGCGCTGAAGAACGCTGTGGACCTCCGAACGGCTAATGCAGTCGCCGAGGAGAAGGCGGCATTGCTCAAGGAGCTGCAGCACCGAGTCAAAAACAGCATGAGTCTTATCGCTTCGCTCTCCCGGATCGAGTCGGCGGGGGCCTCGCATCCCGAGACTAAGGACGCCCTCAAGTCGCTCGAGACCAGAATCACCGCCGTGGGCGATCTGTACGAGGTGCTCTACGATTCCGGAGGAATCGAGAGCGTCGATCTGTCCGACTACCTCGCGCGAGTGGTGGATAGCGTCATCTTAAGCGTCGGTGGAGGACCTGGTCGTATCGAATTCGATCGGAGCTTCGAGCACTGCCCCATGGATCTCAAGCGAGCGGTGAGCCTAGGGCTCATCGTCAATGAGCTTATCACCGATAGCCTGAAGCACGCCTTCCCCGGGGGAAGAAGGGGGAAGATAAACGTTGCTCTCGCCCGCGAAAACACAGGCGAAAGCCTAGTCCTTTCGGTTAGCGACGACGGAATCGGCTATCCTCCCAGCTTCGATCCCGAGACGGCGGAAGGCTTCGGCCTGAGAATGGTTTCCCTCCTGGCCAAGCAGCTCGACGGCGTCCTCTCGTTCGATACCGGCGGGATCGGCACACGGGTGAAGCTTCGCCTTCCTTTTTCCCAGATATAAATAATTAGCCATCGATGATCGAGTTGGCTCTGCGCAGACGGTAACGGCGGCACGGCGCATTATGATCTCTCCATTCAGGCTATCCTCTCGGCACTTTTTTCAACTCCTGCCGTCTGTTGATATTCGCATATACGAAGTGCTGCCTTTTGAAGCGTGGTGTGAAAGTCGACTGCCTATATACGTTTGGGCTCGAGGGAGCCAATAGGGATTCGTTACTCCACGACCTAACTGTGCTACAAATCGAGCCAAGCTACGAAGACGATGCCACTATTTTGCGCGGATTCAGGGATAGGCAATCCTGGACTAGTGCATCGACCACTGTTTCAAGCTACACTATCGTTCTAAGCCATGATGCCCACACGGGGAATAGAGTCTCTTTTTTTCATCCTGATATGCATAGTAGTGATGCCTGTAGGATCCCAGGCATTAGCCAGCATCGTCGCCGAACCCGTTTATACCGGCGGACACTCCGCCACCCTCGTCGGCGAAGGCCTCGACCTCGACTATCGCGGGACAAAAGACAGCCACTTCTCCCTATCGGCGGCCGAAGCAGGCTCCGACGGGCTGTGGGGCGGAGTGGCCGTATTCGACGTACCCGAACTCGATCTCGGGATACCTATCGATGCCTTCTCCGTGCCCATCTTCGCCGGGGGACTGAGTTTCGACGTCGGGTCCTGTACGGCCTCGTTGGGAACTGCAGGTATATTCCCTCCCAGCCTTTCGTCCAACGTTTCGTCCATAGATATTTCCCTCGCTTCCGATCCGGCCTTCTGCTTCGAGGGTTCGGTCGCCTATGACGGAGTCTCTCTTGCGCTCTTATGGGGGGAGGGCGCAGGGGCTATCGAAATAGGCGATGGAGCGAAGGTCGGAGAGCTCGGATGCAGCCTTGGACTCGCCGCTCTCCGGTACAAATCATGGGGAGCGCTTTGTGGCTACGCGTCGGGGGAAGCGAGTCTCAGTATCAATACGTGGATCTTCAAGTTCTTGCCCATACCCTGGGCCGAGGCCGATGGCTCCTTCGACCTGCGTTTCGCCGCAGTATGGGGAAGCATCCCCTTCGGCGGTCCTTGCTTCGGCGGTTCGATCGATCTAGGGACAGGGCTGGTATGGAACAACGGTGTCTTCTTCGATTCAACTGCCGGCGTCGGCTGGAAAACGACGAGTTCACTGGCATGGAGCCTGGCCTCCCATACTTCGGGAATAGCAGTGCTCCATCCGAATCTCTATTGGCGCCCGAGCCCTTACCTGGCCTTCGGCCTCGGGCGCTGGCTACCATATACATGGGGCTGGACCTTCCAGAATGGGACGAGCGAGATTGCAAGCGCTGCCCCTTCGTCGTGGTCGAGTCTTTCGCTCGCAACCATTCTTTTTTCCGGATTGGAGGTAACGGGGAAATATGAGTTCTGATTCCTTCAATGTAAATATAGCATTGTTTTACCCAGGATCCTGTGATATCTTACCTGTGATTTTGGAGGCTAATAATCATGAAACGGATCCTATTTCCTCTACTTCCCCTGTTATGCTTGTTAATGTTTTTCGGCTGTCAACAGGCAACCGCGCCTGGCTCCAACACTATTTCAGTGACGGGAGTGAGTCTTTCTCAATCGACCCTGTATCTGGCTATCGGTGGGGCTACGGGCACCCTAACGGCGACCATCGCCCCTACCAATGCTTCCAATACGACTGTGGCTTGGTCGACCAGCAATAGCGCGGTAGCGACAGTTAATGGCGGTATAGTGACTCCCGTTGCGGCGGGCACGGCTACTGTTACAGTAACCACGGCCGATGGCAGCAAGACAGCCACGTGCACAGTATACGTTAGTGCTACCCCCGTCTCGGTGACCAGCGTTAGCCTTTCTCCGACGACCTTAAACCTAGTAGCGAAAGGGGCCACGGGCAGCCTTACAGCGACCGTTTCCCCGACCAACGCCACCAATACAAATGTGACCTGGTCGACCAGTAACAGCGCTGTCGCAACGGTTAGCGGCGGCATAGTGACGCCAGTCGCGACAGGTACGGCTACCATCACGGTAACCACGCTCGACGGGAGCAAAACGGCTACATGTGCCGTGACGGTTGGTACGAGCAGCGTATCCGTGACCGCAGTCAGTCTCAACCTGACGACCCTGAATTTGGTTGTTGGGGGAACGGCCACGGGCACTCTTACACCGACTATTGCCCCGACCAACGCCACCAATACGAATGTGACTTGGTCGACCAGCAATAGCGCAGTGGCAACTGTCAGCGGCGGCATCGTGACTGCGGTTGGGGGAGGCACGGCTACCATCACGGTAACCACGGCCGATGGGAGCAAAACGGCCACGTGTGCCGTGACGGTAACGGCACCTTCGAACATCACCACCGTAGCCGCGATCGCTCCGTCCGCAGTCACCAACAGCGGTGCCACGACTGTACCTACGTCCCTTTCCGGTACCTTGACCGCCATCTCCGGGCTCTCCAGCGTCAGCAGCTCTGATAAAGTCTTCCAGGACATCGGATCTTCCCTGAATACCATTGACGCTGCGTTAGGCCTCTCCACGACAACCACCAGCAGCTCCACGACCACCAGCGCCATCAGTAAATTCCTTAACCGCGCCTTTAACACTAAGACTTTCCGCACGAGAAGCCTCAGCAGCGATATTACGACTCAGCTGAATACGATCGAGACAGATTTCTCCAATTTCCCCACGAAAAAGAGTCTGAGCGAGAACATAAGTCTCTCCGGCGACAGCCTGGGGACCTACCTTATGCTCACGACCGCGACCGCAGCCTTCTCGGCCAATGTGGTAACGACCGACGGGGCCGCCCTCAATACTTCGACCATGGCCAATTTCGAGTCCGCCACGGGCCAGGGCACGCTCTCTCTCGTCGTTGATCCGCAAAGCTTACCTTCATCATCCGTCATCAAGGATTTCAAGCTTCGGATCAATGTGGGCGGCAGCGGTTCGTTAGGCGCCAAAACCGTCAGCGGTGCCGTGAAGCCCGCCAATCTTGCCTTCGACTACGCCGAGAGTGCGGTCTTGGCCTTGTCGTTCCTCAATGGGGATGGTACCGGGGGCAAGATCGTAATAACGGCCAACGCCAAGGATACGGCTACGATAGCCGACCCGGACGCCACCTTCACGAGTACGAGTGCCGAAGAATCCGCCCTCGCCCCCACGATCAGCATTACGATCTCGGTCTACAACGATACGAGCACGACGCCTACCTATACGAATACCTGGACCAGCATTTCTGCGCTTGAAAGCGATATTACGGCTGCTATTTCTTCGTCGACTTCAGCTAATTAGCTGAACAGAAGAGATACGAACTTTCCAAAAGCCACGGCCGCAAAGCCGTGGCTTTTTTATGGAAAGCAAGTGTTTTCGAAGTGAATCCCGGACTCTCCGTTGACAGCGCAGGCCTTCGCTGCAATACTGAGACCGCCAAGTTCCCGATGAAGGAAGACTCAATGGATATTCCTAAATATAAGAAACAAAAGGGTTCCAGTTTTTCCCTAGTAATATTTGTAATTCTGACTTTCGCCGGATTGGGAGTATCACTTTCCGGTTGTAGTGCTCTCGAACCTTCGACGGTTACGTTTTATACCACAACCTACAATGGGAACGGATCGACGGGCGGCAGCGTCCCTGTGGATTCCACAAGCTACAAAAGCGGAGCGACAGTCACCGTTCTTGGCAATACCAACGCCTTGGCGAAGGCCGGCTATACTTTCTCGGGATGGAATACCAGCTCCTCCGGAACCGGGACGAGCTATAGCGCCGGATCTACCTTTACAATGGGATCGGCCGATGTAGTCCTTTACGCTACGTGGAGCGCCGCTTCGACTTCGGTGACGGCCATCGTGCTGGATTCCCTCGGCGGGACTCCTGTACAGGGAGCGGCTGTCGAAGTCACGGACAGCTCAGGTAACTCTGTGTATACCGGTACAACGGGAAGCAGCGGGTCAATTGTCTCTTCTACCCTGACTTCGGGAAGTGCATATAATATTACGGCGACGGATACGGGGCGCGCGGCCTCGGAGATGCTGAACTACTTCGCGGGCACTAGCTCGACCGTGGCGCTTTACTGCCACACGATAGGGATCAGCGGAGTCTCGGCAACGCCTCCGACGGTGGAATACATCAAGTATTCGACCGACGAAGGATCGACATGGACGGCGCTCGCTAATGGTGCCACGATCTCCGGTCCCTTCATGATCGAGGCCAGCGTTCTCGGCGTTGTAGCCGTGAAGGCGACCTCCTGGTCCGGCTTTGGGATAGGAATCGATATAGACCAGATGCCGACCGCGACGAACGGTTATAGCATGTCATCGTCGTCCCTGGTCAGCACGAAAACCGACGCGGCTTTGGATTCGTCGACCGGAGAGTATCGGACCGTCGATCTCTTCGACCTTTCCGGCTTGACCTTTCTCCCGGGTTCCCACACGCTCGATCTCGTTGCCTACGATGTAGCCAACAACAGAGTCGAGGAACGCCTTTCGTTCAGCTTTCAGTGAACCCGAGACGACGCGAGGAGCATGGACATGCGTATGCGAATGGCGAGATTGTTACTGGCTTGCGGGGCTTTGGCATCGATCGTTGCTTGCTCCAATGCGGCCTCTGGCACTGATTCTGCTACGGATCAAACGAAATCCATCTCCTCCTTGGCGTTCTCGAATGTGACGTTGGCACTGCTATCCTACGGCCAATCGAACAATGTCTTTTCGTTTACGAAGCAAAAGAGCCTCATGAAGACGAAGGCCCTGAGTTCTGCGAGCACGTCTCCCGCTACCTCCTATTTCGCGTTGTTCCAGTTCGATCTCGGCACGAGCACTTCGGCCATCCTCGGTTTCAATGTCTATCGTTCCTCCGATGGAAGCAACTTTACTCAGATCGGCACAGAGAACTATGGGGAGCCGACCTCTCTCAACACTCTTTCGACGGCTGCGGATTCCCAGGTGACGGTCTTTTCGTATTACGATTACGACGCAACGCTCGCCTTGGGGACGACGTATTATTACAAAGTCCAGGCCTTCGACTCCTCGGGCAACCTTTCTTCGATGTCGCCCGTGGCCAGCTCGACCTTCCAGGAGCCCTTCACCCTGTCGCTGATCTCACCCAGCTCTGGGGCGACGGTGAGGAGCTCTACGCCCACTTTTACTTTCAGCATTTCAAATACTGCCCTCTGGTCCTCGAGTTATTCTGACTTTTTTTATTTCTCTCTTTACGTCAAGGACAAGACGGGTCTTCCTTGTTACTACGGTGAATTCCGTTATAACTTCTCGACGGGAGCATGGCAGGCTCCGGGTTCTTACAGCTCTTCCACTGGCTCGGCTAGCTGGACGGCCGCTAACTCTATTTCGTCGGGAGGGATCACGTATTCTTCAGGAACCATTTCGGTCGATCTTTCCAACTCGAGTGTCGTGGCCGACAATGACCCCTATAGAGGTATCTACGCCGATGCAAAAGGGACTTTCCCCTTTGTGCAAGGGACTACCTACGAATGGGACGTTTTCGGGGACTGGTGGGGGGCGAGCTACGACGACCTCGGGGCTTCCGACGCGATGGACTCTGCGTATTTCATCAAGGCTACGACTTCCTCGTCGGGGACGGGCTACGGTGTCAGCTACGCCAACACCTACGCTAACGGGAAAGCGAGTCTGAACGGTGCCTACTCGTTCAGCTATTAACGAGGGAAGCATAATATGAAAGCTTTGAGATTCATCCCCTTTGCGGCTGCTATATTTATCATCCTGTCATGCTCCAATCCCATAAGCTCTTCCGCTGCGAAATCTGCGACCTCCGGCTCTTCCACCGCCCAGGCGGCCTACGCGAAGCTCGATGTCACGGACTCCTTGGCCTGGGCCGCCGCGGTGACGGCCGGGGACGTTCGGCAGGGAACGGTCCTCGTGAAGACGGGGACGAGCTTCTCTTCCGCGTCCCTTGCGGCTCTGGGCGCTACACAGACGGGCAGCATTAGCGTAAGCGCCCTGGGCGGTACCTGGCGCCACCTGAGCGTCGCCAAGGGGACCGAGGCCGCCACCATCCTGGCCTTGCGCACGATCAAGGGCGTCCTGGTCGCCGAGCCCGAGATGCGGCTTCATTTGCCGACTAACGAGACGAGGACCAAGCCCGTTGGGCTGCCATCGTCGGTCGTGAACACTTCGGAGATGAAGGCCAAGTCGATCGCCTTTGGCTCATCGACGTATATATCAACGGCTGATGGAGTATTCGGGACCCCCCTAGGCCCCTATATCGCCTCGGCCGAGTACAACCTGTCCGTCACCAATGCCCTTACTTCGTATGCCACTTATAATCCTAGCACGCTTACTACTACTACTTACGCCGCGGTCCTCGACACAGGGCTCAATATGGACCACCTTAATTTTTACACCAAGAGCGGTACGTTGCCGATTGTAGCCTACGCTAAGAGTGCGTTTACGAATAACGGGAACGGAACCTATACCTCCAATGGTAGTAGCTTTGTTTCTGTACCCATCCCTTCGAACTGGGACGACGACGGCCACGGGACTCATGTGGCTGGTATTCTTGGCGCCGTCGGCAACAACGGCGTCGGCATCGCCGGAGTCATGTGGTCGGGCTTAAGGCTCATATCCTACAAGGTGATAACCGACAACGAAGTCGGCAGCGACGACTCCGGCAGCAACTGGGCGGTCTATGGGGCCCTGGAGGATCTGACGACGTGGTGGGCCACGGCCGCAAACCACAAAGACTCTTCCCAGGTTACCCTCCCGGTCAATATATCACTAGGGAGCTATTACGCCAGCGAGTTCGAGACCGAGATGATCGCCTATGCCCTTAAGAACAATGTCGTGATCATCGCGGCTATGGGCAATGACGGCAAGACCACAGCCGAGTATCCCGCGGCCTATACTGGGGTCATAGCCGTGGGCGCCACCAATGGCGACGACGTCATAACGCCCTTCTCGACGAGCGGAAGCTGGATCGCAGTCTCGGCCCCGGGCCTGGACATCATCTCGACCTACAACATTTCGACTTCCGACTACGAATACGAATCCGGCACGTCCATGGCAACGCCCTTCGTGACCGGACTTTCGGCCTACACTCTCGCCTATGCGCCGATGCTCCCCGACCAACTCAAGACAGTGCTCATGAGTTCGGCTGACCTTGTCGGCGGGGAAACCGGCTTCTCGACATCGTATGGCGCAGGCCGGGTCGACGTTCTTCAGACTTTGAAAACGGCGGTGAGCAGCAGTCTACCGGCCTCCGGTTCCGTCTACAGCCCCTATCCTATCAGCATCACGGTAACAGTCAGCCAAAAACCCACCAGCGATATCCCGGTCTACCTCTACGATTCCAATAGCAACTTTGTCGAGGTCGGCTACACGGGGGCAGATAATGGGTATCTTGGGACAGTCAGCTTTTGGCTTCTCAAACCAGGGGAGGCCTACACTGCCAAAGCGAATTACGGCGGAACGGAAAATTACGCGCAGGTAACAGTATCAACAACCACTACCGCAACGGGAATTATAGCCTTTTGACCCGGCGCTGGCGACGCCAGCTCGCCCTTTAGGCCGAAACCCCGGCTTGTAGGCTCAGACTCTCCCAGAGTTCGTCCGGGTAGCGGCCCGGCTTCTCCGGCTCGGGCGGGAGGGGAGGGTGCGCTGCTTCCCACTCGGAGCGGCGTTTGCCCTTCAGAAACTTCTCGGCGACGCTCGGGAAGAGCTCGAGGAGTAGCTCCTCTTTCTCGCCCTGGGCGAGTCGCTCGCTCCCGAACTCGATGAGCTGGGGATTGTCGGGCTTCTTATAGGCCGAGACGTCGTACGGCCTCTCCTCCGCGTGCCCGCAAATCTTCGCGCGGAACTCAGGCTTTATGGCCAGCGGAGTTTTCCCGTAGGAACCGCACACGAGTTCGGCGAAGTTCTTCGAGACGTTCGTGTACATGGCCTTGCCCTGGGCTTCGTCGACGATGCAGTTGACCGCCTGCGCGCCGACAATCTGGCTCGTCGGTGTGACGAGGGGAGGAAGCCCCGCATCGAGCCTCACCTGAGGCACGAGGGCGAGGACTTCGCCGAGCCTCGACTCGAGCTTGTAGTCCTTGAGCTGGGCGAGCATGTTCGTGTACATGCCGCCGGGGATCTGCGCCTTCTGCACGATCGCGTCCGGCTCGGGGTAACGGAAGCGAGCTTCGATGGCGCGGCAGAGTCCGAGGACCCGGTCGAACCTGGGGCGAGCCGCGGTCGCTGCCTCGACGGCGAGGTCGAAGAGCCTGCCGTCCTCCGGGAAAAGAGCATGCACGGAAAGGTCGAGGACGGGAGGCTTGTTCGCCTTGAAGTGGTCGAAGGCCGCGAGCTCGGTTCGGATTCCGCGCAGCTCGGTGTCGATGGCCGCAACTGCCGCCTTGTCCACGCCGGTATCCAAGCCGAGCCGGTCGGCGAAGAGCTGGACTATCTCGTAGGCCGGCGCGGCCGGGCCGCCCGACCAGGAGAGCTCGACCGTGTCGACGATGTCGACGCCGGCCACCATGGCCATCAGCATCGAGGCGAGGCCGAAGCCGGGAGTGCAGTGTGTGTGGAAGTCGACGGGTAGCCCAGTCTCGGCTTTGATAGCGCGGACGAGCTCGTAGGCGCGCCTAGGCTCCGCGAGGCCGGCCATGTCCTTGATCGTGATCATGTCCGCGCCGAGGGCGGCGAGGTCCGCGGCTTTGCCGGCGAAGTAGGAATCGGTGAATATAGCCCGAGGAAGGGCCTTGCCTTTGAGTATCGCGGCTATCCGTTTCCCCGCGCCGAAATGGGGATCGGTCGTGTAGCAGAGGGCGCAGTCGGCCATGCCTCCCGCTTCCTTTACGAATCGTACCGAGCTCGCCATGTTGTCCGTATCGTTTAGTGCGTCGAAGATGCGCATGATGTCGACGCCGGAGCGGACCGCGTTTTCGCAGAAGCCTTGTATGACCGAGTCGGGGTAGGGGCTATAGCCGAAGAGATTGCGCCCGCGGGAGAGGGCGGTCAGCTTTGAAGCGCTTCCTACGCTCGCCTTGATCGACTCGAGGCGATGCCAAGGATCTTCGTTCAGATAGCGCATCACCGAGTCGGGGACGGCCCCGCCCCAGACTTCCATCGCGTAGAAGCCCGCCTTCCTATATAACGGCAACACGCGATCGATCTGAACTTGGCTCATGCGCGTCGCGAATTGGGACTGTTGACCGTCACGCAGCGTGAGATCGCGGATCTTGAGCGCTGTAGACATAGCGTTTCGCCTCCGGGGGCTTTCGGGCCCTTGTGCTCAACAGTATTACAAAATAGGCAAAAGTGTCACTATCCTATACTAAGGCTTTTCCGAGAAGCCCGCTCCCTCGAAACGTACGAAGGACCGGACATCGCCGAGGCCGCTATAACCGCGCCCCGCGCATGCATGAAGGGCAGGGCGATCTAGCGAATGAGTCCAGTATGTTGAGGGCCCGTAGCACTGCGCGGACCGATGTATCGTTTTCTTGCATAGTGACCTCATAAGGGAACGTATTCCATGGCGGCAAAGAGGAGATGGGCCCAGAAGATACCGAGCTCATGCAGGGCAACGAGGCTTGCACTGTGTGGCGCTTGGCATGCTCGGCGGCCTTTCGAGGACGGCGAGCCCCGAGGCCGCCCTCGAGGACGCGAAAACGGCAAGACGCAACGCCAGACGTGGAGAGAACGATGGGCGATACAGAGAAGCTAAAGAGGGTCCTTGTCGAGCTTTATGCGGATAAGGCATAATGACAGAAATACGACTTTTGTAAACACGGAGATCGAGCATGGATGACAAGATACGGAAGCTCGAAGAGCGCCGCTCTGCTATCCGCGAAGGCGGGGGACCTAAGCGCGTAGCCGCTCAGCACGAGAAGGGGAAGGGGACAGCCCGCGAGCGGATCGACGCCCTCCTCGACCAAGGCAGCTTCATCGAGATGGACGCCTTCGTCGAGCATCGCTGCACCGAGCTCGGCATGGACGAGGTGAAGGCTCCCGGAGAGGGCGTCGTGATCGGCTACGGGACTATCGAAGGCAGGCAGGTCTGCGTCTTCGCCCAGGACTTCACGGTCATAGGCGGCTCCTTGGGCGAGGCCCATGCCAAGAAGATATGCAAGGCCATGGACATGGCTATGAAAGTCGGCGTCCCCTGCATCGGCATCGAGGACTCGGGCGGGGCTCGCATCCAGGAAGGCGTCGACGCTCTCTCAGGCTACGGCGAGATTTTTTACCGCAACACCCTCGCCTCGGGCGTGATCCCTCAGATCTCGGCCATCATGGGCCCCTGCGCTGGTGGCGCGGTCTACTCGCCCGCCCTCACCGATTTCGTATTCATGACCGAGAAGACCTCGAACATGTTCATCACCGGCCCGCAAGTCATCAAGGCGGTCACGGGCGAGGATGTCAGCGCCGAGGCTTTGGGGGGAGCGTCCGTCCACGCGGCCAAGAGCGGCGTCGCGCACTTCGCCTTTCCCGACGAGGCTCAGGTTATCGCCGGCATTCGCAAGCTCCTCTCCTATCTGCCCGCGAACAACATCGAGGACCCGCCCCTTGTCGATTCGGGCGACGATCCGGCAAGGAGCGTTCCCGATCTTTCGGGTCTCATGCCGGATCAGCCCAACAAGCCCTACGACATTCGCGATGTGATCGGACGCGTCTTCGATTCGGCCATCGTCGAGGGCGATGCCAACTTCTTCGAGGTCCAGCCTCTCTACGCGCAGAACATCATCACCTGCTTCGCCCGCCTGGGCGGTCGCAGCGTAGGCATCATCGCGAACCAGCCCAAGGTTATGGCCGGGGTGCTCGACATCGACGCTTCCGACAAGGCCGCGCGCTTCATCCGCTTCTGCGACGCCTTCAATATTCCCCTGGTAACGTTGGTCGACACCGCGGGCTATCTCCCCGGCGTTGGACAGGAACACGGCGGGGTCATACGCCACGGCGCGAAGATACTCTACGCCTACTCCGAGGCGACGGTGCCCAAACTCACCGTGATCCTGCGCAAGGCCTATGGCGGCGCCTATATCGCCATGTGCAGCCGTCACCTCGGCGCGGACCAAGTTTTCGCCTGGCCTCAGGCCGAGATCGCGGTCATGGGCCCCGAGGGCGCGGCCAACATCATCTTCAAGCGCGAGATCGAGGAGGCCGCCGATCCTGCCCAGACGCGCAAGGAGAAGATCGAGGAGTACAAGGCTGAGTTCGCCAATCCCTACAAGGCCGCCCGACGCGGCTACGTGGACGACGTGATCGACCCGGCCCAGACGCGGGCACGACTCTCGTCCGCCCTCGCGATGCTCCTGGGCAAGCGCGAGAAAGGGCCGTCGCGCAAGCACGGTAACATGCCCCTGTGAAGTTGGGCGCCATGAATATCTTCGGTAGGCGGTCGCGGCCGGCTCAGACAGGCGCGGCCGCTCCCGCGGAGGCGACCCCTGTGGGTGGGACGCTGGTCGCGGTGATCGCCGCGGCGGTCGCGGCGTCGAGCGGCATGGCACCCGGCTCCTTCCGTGTCGTCGGCATCGAGCCGGGATTCAATACCCCCGTGTGGGGCCGCGTCGAAAGACTCAATCGAGGAGAATAGGCATGAAGAGCTACAAGATAACCGTCAACGGCCAGAGCTACGATGTCACCGTCGAGGAGAAAAGCGGCCCGGCCGGTGCCTCCGCGCCTCAACCCATTGCCTCTCAGGCTGCGGCTCCTGCTCCTGCCGCAGTCTCTAGCGCTTCAAGCGGAGCGGGCGTTTCGCTCCGTTCGCCTATGCCAGGCACCCTTCTCAGTTTCAAAGTTTCGAAGGGCCAAGCCGTGAAGGCCGGCCAGGTGTTGCTCATCCTCGAGGCCATGAAGATGGAGAACGAGATCGTCGCGCCCGCCTCGGGCACCGTCGCGGCCCTCTGCGTGGCCGAGGGCGCATCGGTCAATACGGGGGACGTCCTGGTCGAGATCGCTTGATCGGCGCCTCTACGGGCGAACGCAAAGGGCCAGCATCTCCCGGACCGCATCGTCCTCCGAAGAAAATCGGACTCCACTGACGTGCGGTTCCGATGTATTCATTCGTCAGAAGACTCCATCTTTTTCTAAACTTTAAATCGGCCGATGGCCTCTTCCATCCTGTGAATCGTGCTCATCGTGTTTTCGGCCATACCGGAAACCCTCCGGGCGCCTTCCGAGATAGTGGTAGCGCCACCCTTCATCTCCTCCATGCTTGTCTGAATCTCGGCCGCTGTATCTTGTAGCCCCCCCATCTCTGTGAGTATGGTCGTATTGCCTGCGCTCATCTCTTTTGAGCCCAAGCGCACGCTACTCGTTATGTCATTCATAGTCTTAAGGGCCTCGAGTATCTGGGCAGAGCCCTCTTTCTGCTCTACCATTGCACTCGCCACTTCTTGGACGATTTTATCGGTGACCCCGATCCGCTCCATGACGCGTGAAAATGACTCTTCGGTACTTTTCGAGGATACGACGACTTCCTCTATCTCTTTGCGGATCTCAGCTAGTTCCGCTCCGATCGTACGGGATTGATCCGCTGCTGTCTCGGCTAGGTGCCTGATCTCATCGGCTACCACTGAAAAACCCTTGCCTGCTTCTCCCGCATGTGCGGCCTCTATCGCGGCATTCATTGCTAAGAGGTTTGTCTGCGAGGCGATCTGCGCTATAACTGAATTTGCCTCAAGCAAGGTCTCCGAGCGATCGGATATCCCGATTATTCGTGTTCCTGTCGCTTCCTGCGCCGACTTGCCCTCCTCTGCCGCAGTCGAGAGGGAGGAAAATTCCTCCGCCATCTTGGCCGTTGATGCGGTCACCGATGAGATATTGCCTACCATCTCCTCAATGGAGGCGGATGCCTCGGTGATGCTCGCCGCTTGATCGGCAATAAGTCGCTCTAATGACTCGATGTTCTTCGCTATTTGTTCGACTGCGCTCGATGCTCCCGAGACACCCTCGGTCTGGCGATGGGTCTTATCCCTCACCCGCTTTACGCTCTCGGATATCTGCGCGATCGATCCGGCCGTATCGCTCGCACTTGTCCGGAGCTCCTCCCCAATGTTCGCGAGTTCGTCCTGCGCGGCCTTGAGATTGATAACAATCTCCCTGAGCCGGGAGAGGAAAAGATTGAAGTCCGAAGCAAGGGCGCCGATTTCATCGTTTCGAACGATGTCAAGACTCTTCGTAAGATCGGCTTCACCTTCGGCTAGTCCCTTGAAGCTCGCGACAACTCGCATGATGGGCTGCGCTATAGACTTTCCTAGCAAGTATGAAAGGAGCAAGGAGATGAGGCTCGCGCTGACAATCAAGGCTACGAATATTCGGATTAGAGCTGAAGAGGTCGCCTGCACTTCAGCATTGGGTAAGTCGATTCCAAGAATCCAACCTGGGCTACCTGGAATTTTCGCAAAGAACGATACCATGGCTATGCCTTTCGCATTTATAAAGACGCCATCACCTGAGTCAGTGGAGAGCATGCGCTTGCCGAGTTCGGAGAGCCCTCGGTACCCCGCCATTCGATCCGCGTCTGTCATGTTGAGCTTCATAACAACTGCAGCTCGCGGATAGGCGATGACTAGGCCGGTGCTATCGATAACCCATCCGTAGCCGCGGCCAATCTTGATGGAACTGATGATCTCGGAGAACTTGTCGAGCTTCATACTGAATCCGACAAGCCCGACGGTGGTTCCGTTTGCATCCTTGACCGCGAGTGCAAGAGGGACAAAGAGGTCGGTAGTGCTCTTTCCTGTGGATGCATCGCCCACGACCCACTCATCGCTTCCCGACATGATAGTCTTGAAATAGGGGCGATCGCCAATATTAGCCTTTGTCCCTTCGGAAGTTACCTGTGAACCATCTGGCCAGGCGAAGAAAAAACTAGCCACTTCGGGGGAAAGTTTTCCATCGAAACCACGGAGGTATTGCGGTAAAATCTTGGGATCATGCCCGCGGATCTGTGGTTGAAGGGCGAACGTATTAAGCTGCCAACGGAGTTTCTCGAGAAGCTCTCCGACTTGGTCAGCGCGAGCCTTGGATATCTGCATGGTTTCGGATAGAACTAGATTTTCTATGTTAGTTTGTACGTTTCGTGCCACAAAGACAGCCACGAGCGCGAGTATTATAACGATGAGCCCGCTGAAGGTAAGGGCTATTCGTGAAACGATCGAGATGTGCCTTTTCATGACGAGACTCCTGAGTTTCTAATGTGTTAAAGGATATAACGACGGACTATTATCTAGAAGCTGCGTTTCTCGATCTCGATGCTTTTGGCGTCACTCAGCTTGCATTAAACCTCGCATGGAGCGCGCCATACTCCTGATAATTAAGTAGCAGCTTGTCGCCCCGGCATCCAATACGCCTCGGGAACGTTCCCCTAGTCTACTTGCCCGGCCTATTTTAGCTACCATGCCCTCTGTGGATTTCCATCCCGCCTCGGCGGCGTTTTCCATATCCACAAGGGAGGTGCTAAAGTCTTTACCCTTAAGTCGTGCATCTGAAAAAGCCTCTATGGAAGGTATTAAGGTATCCAATAGCGTCTTGTCGCCTTTCTTGGCGGAACCTATTTCGATGATAGCTTTTAAGGCAGCGGTCATCATCGCTTCAAAAACCTTCGAATCTATTTCTTCTATCTCATTTGAGCCGGAAGCAAGTTCATCGAAGAATACGCCATAGAGCGGCCCCATGGAGCCGCCGATATCTTCTAGCAAGGTCTTTCCTAATATTTTGAAGCCTTCCGACATTGAACACTCTTTTCCCTCTATCCTTGTCCCGCAGAGAGAAAAACCCTTATTCATGTTGATACCATGATCGCCATCGCCGATTTTCCCATCAACTTCGCTTAAAAAGTCCTTGTTGTCCTGTATAGTTTTGATGAGATCCTTCACTATGCATAAACCGTCTTTGTTCTTGAACGTCATTTCGCTGTTCTCCCTACGACTAATTTCTTATATCTGCGTTAGGCCCACGGAATGCGCAGGCATGTCGATTAGTTTCTTCAGCTCACCGTCTAGCTTCATTACGGTGAGCGTGACGCCCATCATTTCCAGCGAAGTGAAGTAGTTGCCGACGTATGAGCGATGGACGTGGATTTTCTTCTCGGAAAGGATATCCGCAACGCGGTTGTAAACGATGTACTGCTCCATGACCGGAGTCGCCCCAAGGCCGGATAGCAGCACTGCGACGTCGTCGCCGGAGGAAAAGGGAAGATCAGGCAGAATATAATCCAGCATTTGTTCTGCGATTCTATCAGCAGTCTTTAATGGCTGGACGCTGACACCCGGTTCGCCGTGATGGCCGATGCCGACTTCCATCGTTCCGTCCGCAATCGTGAAATTTGAATGTCCGACCGCGGGGATTGTGCAAGGCGCAGTACCGATACCAATGCTTCGTGTGTTGTCGATTGCCTTTTGCGCAGCCGCTATTACTTCGTCCAGATTGCCGCCCTGCGAAGCCATAGCTCCGGCCACTTTCCACATTAAAACTTCGCCTGCGACGCCTCTGCGCTTCTCACGCTCAGTATTCGGGGCGGAGGCGACATCATCGTTCGCGACTACTGTCTTGACCGTGATTCCGTCGGCCTTTGCCATGCGAATAGCCATTTTTACATTCATGTTGTCGCCGGCATAGTTGCCGTAGAGACAGGCGACGCCTTTGCCGGAGTCGCTGGCCTTGATCGCGCCATAGAACGCCGCGGCTGTGGGCGAAGAGAATATCTCCCCGACAGCTACGGCGTCGCACAAGTTTGCGCCGATATAGCCGATGAAGGCGGGCTTGTGCCCGGACCCTCCGCCGGTGACGATCCCGACCTTCCCCGCGATCGGGGAATCCTTGAACTTCAAAACCCGATCGTTCTCGGTCGCCGAGACGAGGTCGTCATGGGCCTTAACGAAGCCCTTAAGCATGTCCTCGACGACGAAGTTTGGATCGTTGATTATTCGGTTCATAGTATCTTCTCCTTCGAGCGTGTGGGCCTTCGTGTCACTTTGACGAGGCCACGGAATAAAGCCCCTCGATCCGCTTGATCTTGTCCACCTTGGCAGCGCTTCCACCGCCAGAGAAATCGTTCTTGAGCCAGAGCTCGACGAGTTGTTTGGCAAGCTCCGCCCCGATGACGCGAGCGCCCATGCACATGATCTGCGCGTCGTTGGAGCAGCGCGACCTGACCGTCGAGAAGCTATCGTGGCAAACGGCGGCACGGATGCCTGGGACCTTGTTCGCGGTGATGCACATGCCGATACCCGTCCCGCAGATCAGGATCCCCCGCTCGTGCTCATCCCTCCCGACTGCACTAGCCACGAGATGGCCGATCTCGGGATAGAGCACGGGCTTCTCGTCGTAGCATCCATAATCCTTCACCGTGTGCCCAAGGTCGCACAGCTGTTTCATGATGATCTGTTTCAGCTGGAAACCCGCTTCGTCGCAACCGATTGCGATATTCATAGAAACTCTCCCTATTCCTCGGCAGATCGCGCACTAGAGCGCGAGCGCGATCTTTTTGAGGTTCTCGAGACCTTTGACGGCGAGCTCCTCGCCGGAGGCGGCGAGCTTGCGCCAGATAGCGCAGTTGCCCGCAAGCTCGACAAAGCTCGGGTCGAAGGACTCGATGACGAGCGGTCCCTCGTAGCCGACCGTTTTAACTGCCCTGAAAAATTCCTTGAAGGGCACATGCCCCGTTCCCGGTATGCCCCGATTGCTCTCGTTGACGTGGATGTAGCCTAGGTACTTCTTGCCGCAGGTCTGGACGGCCTCCGCGAAGCTTGTCTCTTCGATGTTCATGTGGAAGCAATCGAGATGCACCTTGACGTTATCCAGGCCGACGTCCTTACAGAACTTCACGCCATCTTCAGCCACGTTTAAAAAGTGCGTCTCGAAGCGGTTGATGCACTCCACGCAGATTGTCACCGTGCCGGTCTTTTGGGCGTATTCTGCGACCTCTCGCATGTACGCGACGGACCACTTCCACTCCTGGTCGGTGCGGGGCCGCTTCGTGAGGTAACCCCAGGCGGCGTAGTTGACGCCGCCGAGAATCGGCGCGCCGAGCTCGTTGCAGATGTCGACTGCCTTCTTCATCGCTTCGACTGCCTTCTTCCTGATGGCGGCATCCGGCGAGATCGGGTTAGTATCGATGGTTAGCGTTGTGGTGCAGACGCAGTCGATGTCAACCTGCTTAAGCTCGGCCTTGACTTTGGCGGTCGGGAAAGTGAATGGATTGGCGATCGCGAAGTCGATGACCTCGAAGCCGAGCGCCTTGGCCTTTGGGATGATCCATAAGTCCTTCTCCCCGAAGTTTTCCGTCCATATGAAACTGTCTACTCCGAATTTCATGACTCTCTCTCCTCCCTGGCTGGATCAGACCTTGGCGGGAACCTCGGGATTGTTGTTCGCGAAGTTCTGCAGGATCACGAGGGGTTCGTAGCCGCTCTCGTTCCTGACGGTGATTCCGACCTGGGCAGCGCTCTCCGCGACGAAGAACTCGTCGCCGGAGGCCTGGCCGAAACGGAGGAGTCCTGGCGCTTCGCATTCGTACGCGCCGAATTGGCCGTGGCCCTGCACAACGAGAGCGCAATAGCAGGCCTTATCCTTGAAGGTGACTTGGGCGCCCGGCTCCACGGTGACTTCCTTTGCGGCGATCCACTCGTTCGCGTAGGCGACCCATTTCTCGGAGAGCCCCTTCTGCCCGGTCGTCCGCTCTTTCGGCGCGCGGAAATACTTCTCTTTGTAGTTGGGCAGCGTGCTCTCTTTCCAGTCGATTTGGCGGAAGAGGGCTTCAACGTCGTCCTTTTCGCTGTCAGGCTGGCAGTCGGTGAGAAGGTTGTGCGGGTTCACCTCGCCCATCGTCACATTTTCCATTATCGTGTTGACGTCGCTGTTCCACTGGGGCTCATAGGTGACCACTGAGGCAGGCGCATGGATGACGCCGGCCGGGGTATACCATCCAGTGCCGAGCTTGATCCGGAATGCGCGCGAGAGTTCGGTGATGCGAGTGTCGAATTTGTCGTAGTTGCGGATGCACTCCTTAACCTCTTCGGGCGTGACGGAGGGGTCGAAGCCGAAGTACGTGGCCGGGAAACGCCCTAGGTACGCGTTGTACTGGCGTGGGAAGTAGTAGGCCTCGGGCTTGCCGTGGCGACCGATCTTCTTGGCCATCTCCTCGGTGAGGTGCAGATGGTGGAATAGCGGCCGGTCGTAGTCATACAGTTTCGCGAAGGTTGGCCACGTACCGTACTTCTTCTGCAAGGCTTCTCCGATGAGGGCGGCGCCCAGCTCCTTGACTGCGTCGGCAAAGAGGATCCTCTCGTCCTTAGCCTTGTCGGCGAGCACGAAGCTCATGCCTTCGGTCGGGCCCGTCTTGGGACCGTTCAGAGCGAGCGTCACCGATCCGAGCCACCTTTCGCAAATGCCGCCGCGGTCCATGCCCAGGGCATAGTAATCGTCCGGGTGCAGTCTCAGCCTATGGCCGGGCTCGTCGAACCCCCGAGGCACCCATGTGGGAGTCAACTGAAGTATGCCCTGTCCTTTCTGAAACACCTCAGCGATTCGTGTAGATGACATGATACATTTACCTCCTAGAAGAATGCTTGTATTGGTATGCGGTATCCGGTGCGATCCTATGCCAATTCCCAGTCAGATTTCGTATCGAAAAAATCGAAGCATAGCTCAAAGGCCCGCGTCTCGCCCGGCCGCACGAAATCGAGCTCGCCTTTTTCCCGCGCGGTCTTTCGGCCCTCGATCCGGCTGTTGCATGGCTCGAGCCCGAGCACGTAATCTCGTTCGCCCATCATCTTCCACTCGACGAAGTGACTCAGTTGTTTAGTATCGAAGCCGAGCGCAAGGCCTCGCTGTATTCGTTGGTTGTAAACCTTGACACTCCCCCTGCCGCCCCCGAAGCTGTGGTAGTAGCACTGCTCCGCGAAACCGGCCTGGGGCGGCAGCATTTTCGACCACTCGCCGATGCCTTCCTTCGCCCGGTTGTCTCTAGGCTCCACGCGCGTTGACGCGATACGGAGTTCGGCGGACTCATCTAGGAGCGGATAGCCGATATTCGTGTGGTAGAGAATCATAACGGGGACTTCTTCGTACCCCTCGTTCTTGATTACGTCGGAAATCCTAAGGACATTCCTGTCGAGACTGCAGGTGATCGTCCTCTCGAGAACGAGTTTCCGGTTGAAGATTGCCGCATCCCGAACAGTCGCTTTAATTACGATCTCGTCATTGCAATAGTCGTAGGAAATCCGCTCCGCGGGAATATTCGATATCGACCCATGGAGAGGAAAGCGCTCGTCCCGGTCGACCGACGGCGTGCCGATTGAGCTCAGGCCACAAGTAGTGAGGAAGCCGCAGGTAAAGGACTTTAGAAAGCCAAAATCTTCCTTATCATAATACTGCGGAGCCACATATCCACAGGGGGAGAAGTAGTTGAGGTTCATACCGAGGAGGGAGAGCCGGGAGATGTCGGCGCACCTGTCGGCCGAAACGGTGAACTCGAGCCCTCGTCCATTCCTCACCTGCAAGAGGTGCATTCCATCGCCCCGTCCTCCGACCAGCCGATGTTCTTCGACCCCATATATCTGGGAATAGTGTCCTACGTATTTTTCGTCTCTCATCATCGATCCTCCATATAATTGTAAACCATTAAAACGTAAAAAAAAATATTATTTCGTCTTCAGAGCGGAATACTACCACACTTTAGGTTTATGTGCAAAAAAAAACGGCTTTTTATCATATTTTCATGCTAATACCGTAATAATTCGACACTATAAGAAAATTTATTTCGTTTTATGTGAAATTCAGTTTGACAGCTTGGAAAACAGGGCTTACTATCTCCCTGATCTACGTGGTAGATGAAATATATTTTTTTGGAGGAATTAGGTTATGCTTTTGAATTTGGAGGATCTATTGGCGGTGCCGAAGGTGCACAACTTCGCTGTACCGGCATTTAATATCGGAACCGGCCAAATCCTGAAGGCCGTCATTGAGTGCTGCGAGGAAAAGAAGGCGCCGGTCATTCTCGCCATCCACCCGGACGAGCTGGAGTTCCAGGGCGACAATTTCGCCGCAAGCTGCATTGCTGCCGCCAACGCCTCGAGGGTCCCCATGGCCATCCATCTCGACCACGGCTCGAACATCCAGGCTGTTCTCCGGGCGATCCGCGTCGGCTTCACCTCGGTGATGATCGACGCGTCGCACATGAGCTTCGAGGACAACGTCGCGATCAGCAAGCAGGTGGTCGACATCGCCCATCCGCTGGGCGTCTCGGTCGAGGCTGAGCTCGGCACCATCGGCACGACTGGTAACGATGTCGAGGGCGGGACGACGAAAATCATTTACACCAAGCCCGACGACGCGGCCAAGTTCGTGGCCCGAACCGGCATCGACGCGCTCGCGATCGCCATCGGAACGGCGCATGGCATCTATCCCAAGGGATTCAAGCCCGAGCTGAAGCTCGACCTCCTCAAAGAGATCAAGTCCAAGGTCAACATTCCGCTCGTCCTTCACGGCGGTTCCGCGAATCCCGACAAGGAGATAGCCGAGAGTGTCAAGCTGGGGATTAATAAGATCAACATTTCCTCGGACATAAAGGAAGCGTTCTACCGCGAGCTGCGCAAGACACTCTCCGCCGATCAGGAGGTCCGTGAGCCGTTCAAGCTCTACGTGGACAGTATTAAGACAATGAAGAAGGTTATCGATCAGAAGATCGATCTCTTCGACGACGCCGACAAGATGAAGTTTTACAGCCTGTGATCTGAAAAATGAGGCGAAGGGGTCGACATCGGTCCGGCCCCTTCGCTCGAGATGACGCACTTTGGAGAGAGGTTGACGATGGGCGAGACTATGAATGTGCTTGAGAGGATCAGGGCGCACTACGACGAGATGTTCTCGGCAGAGAAGAAGGTCGCCGACTATATCCTCGGCAATCCCGAGCAAGCCGTGATGATGAACGTCTCCGAGCTGTCCCGGCAAAGCGGGGTCAGCGACGCCACCGTGATCCGGATGTGCAAGCGCATCGAGTGCGAGGGCTATTATCAAATGAAAATCATGCTCTCGAACAACCTCGGCAAGACGCAGCTGCTCCAGTACACCGACAGTAATTCCAAGGCGGACGTGCTGAGTAATCTTTTCCAAGTCTTCGCGCGGAACATGCTTAAGCTCGCCGAGAGCCTCGACGTGCAGGCGCTGAGGACTTCGGTCGACCTAATCAAGAAGGCTGGGGTCGTTCATCTCGTCGCCGCAGGGAATACGAGCCCGATCGCCTGCGATCTCGGTTTCAGGCTCGGGCGGCTCCTTGGCATCAAGTCCTCGTATGCTATGGTCCCTGAATACTACTTAAACAACGTCAATCTCGCGGGTAAGGACGATATCGTCGTTGCGATCTCCCACTCGGGAACCTCGAAACCGGTCATTCAGGCGCTCGAGCTCGCTAAGCAGAAGAATCTTAAGATCATCGCTATCACGGGGCACGAGTTTTCTCCGGTATCGAGCCTGGCGGACTGCCTGCTCCTCGCGAAAATCGACATGCCGATATTTGCTGACTCCTTTCCGGACTCTCACCTCGGCGTGATGGCGGTGGTCGACGCGTTGCTTTTTTTTCTTGTGAACGAGAAGGCCACGGGCGGCGACATAGATACGGTTGAGCTGATGCTTTCCGAATACAAGATGTAGCCGGACTGCCCACGGAACGATAACGGAGCTCATCCTATGCCATATGCAGATCGGTATCGCTATTATCTCGACCTTATACCTCAAGACTTGTTCCGTTACCGTGAATCCAGCAAGAGCATGGTCTTGGGATTCACGAGCGATTTGGACGTCCTGATCAGGTGGGATACCGAGGTCTTCAACGGCCTGCTCGAGCGCTACCTAGAGGACGCGCCTTCCGCGAAGGAGGGCGAGGTCATCAAGACGAGGAATGACTTCGCGAGGATCGTTAGCTACTACACGATCAACGGACTCGGCGGAGAAGTCGAGATTACGAACGATGATGTCTGCAAGTGCCTCGAACGCGAATTTAAGACCGTGCCGGCGCTCGGCGGGACCTGTGCCCAGGGCGCAGCCGCGCTCGGCGCTATGGGCTTCCCGGTCGTCGCGCACATCACCGACAGATCCGAGCCCGTCTGCGAGCTCATGGACTACCCGGGAGTCTCGACCGTGCTCGGCGGTCGGCTCGTCCCTATCATGGCGAGCTCGTCGAGCGAGCCGCCGGTGCGCCACATGATCCTGCAGTACTCCAAGGGCGACGAGATTCTCATAGGCGGCGTCAAGCATGTCGTTCCCGTCTCGAACAGGGTGATCCTCGACTTCGACAAGATCCACAAGATCGTGCCGCTCGATCCTGACTTCATGAGGTACCAGGAGTCGCGCGCCCGGGAGATCGCCTCGTACTCGATCTCCGGGTTCAACGCGATAGTCGACGAGAGCATCTGCGAAAGGCGCATGAGCGAGCTGCGATCGCATTTGGGGAGGATCAAGGAGACGCATCCAGGTTGCGTGGTCTACCTCGAGGGGGCGCACTACTTCACCGCCGGGATCAAGAACGCGGTATTCGGCGGGCTATCGAAGTACGTGGACATCCTCGGAATGAACGAGGAGGAGCTCGCCTCCCTGGCCGACGACCTCGGCATGGAGATGGATAAGGACGACCCGTGCTCGGTCCTGCTCTGCCTCGAGCGCGTGATCGCGAAGTACCCGGTTAGGGGAATCGTCATGCATACCAAGGATTACGCCATGTACTACGGCGAGAGACTGGACGGAGTCGACCTGGAGAAGGGTCTAACCTTGGGAAACCTGATGTCAGCGACGCGCGCTAGGACCGGGGCGTACGGCTCGCAGGACGATTGCAGAGAGACGCTATCGGTCGGCCTCAGCCGCGCCGGCGTGGAGTTCGCCGATCGACTCGAGCGGCTGCAGTCTCCGAGACATGTCCGCATCGTCCCTTCGCGCTACCTTGAAAAGCCCGCCTGCACGATAGGCCTGGGCGACACCTTCATGGCTGGCATGCAGGTCAGCTTTATCTGATGCCGCGGAATTCGGGAGCGCTTCCATGCCGTGCATGATGGGAATCGATCTAGGAACGTCGAGCCTCAAGACGATCATCGTCGACGAGGCGGGGACCGTGAGGGCCCAGAGTTCGAAGGTCTACCAATTCGACTCGCCCTCGATCGGCTACGCCGAGCAGGACGTCGAGGTATGGTGGTCGGCCTGCTGCGAGTGCATACGAGGCGCGTTACGCGATTTCGATCGCCCGTCGTCGGACGTTGTGGCGGTGAGCTTCTCGGGCCAGATGCACGGCGTTGTCCTCCTTGACGACGGGTTGCGCACGATCAGGCCGGCGATCCTCCATTGCGACGCGCGATCGGGCAAACAGGTGAGGCATATCAAGTCGGTCCTCGCAGAAGCGGGACTGCTCGAGTCGCTCCTCAACCCGGTCTACACCGGCTTCCTCCTGCCCTCGCTGCTCTGGGTTCGCGACAACGAGCCCGAGGGCTATGGGCGGGTCCGTCACGCGATCCTGCCAAAGGACTATCTCAAGCTGAAGCTCTGCGGCGAGATCGTGTCGGATTTTTCCGACGCGTCGGCGACGCTGGCCTTCGACATCAGGCGCGGTAGGTGGTCGACTGAGGTCCTCGAGGCGCTGGGAGTCCCTAAGTCGATCTTCCCCGAATGCTCCGATTCGTATCGAGCAATAGGCGCTGTCACCGACGAAGTTGCCCGGGGAACGGGTCTGGCTGCGGGGACCATCGTCGTCAACGGCGGTGGCGACCAGACGATGCAGGCGATCGGCAATGGCGTGATCCGCGCGGGACAGGCAACCGTTAATATCGGTTCCTCGGGCCAGGTCTGCTTCCAGAGCGACGCGCCAATAGAAAATCCCGAGTTGAGCACGAACACATTCTGCAGCTATAGGCTCGGCAAATGGCTGACTATGGGCGCGACTATGACCGCGGGCCTCTCGCTGAAGTGGTTCGGGAGGCTGTTCGACGATTTCGACTACGCGAGAGTGGATGAGATGGTTCGAGACGTCAGGCCCGGTAGCGATGGCCTTATCTTCCTTCCGTACCTCAACGGTGAGAGGACGCCGCACGCGAACCCCGACCTGAGCGGAATGTTGCTCGGTCTCCACTTGAGCACGAGCAGATGGGCCATCGCGCGGTCCGTCATGGAGGGCGTGGCTTATTCGCTGATGCAATGCATCGAGGTCTGCGGGGGCCTTGGATTGAAAGCGTCGGAACTCATCGCGTCCGGCGGCGGAGCGAGGAGCGATGTCTGGCTGCAGATCCAGTCCGACGTCTTCGGCATCCCTCTCAAGACAGCGTTTATCCAGGAGCAGGCGAGCCTGGGCGCGGCGATCACGGCCGGAATCGGTTCTGGCGTATTTGCGAGCCTCGACGAGGGGTGCGAACGCGTGGTCAGGTACTCCGACCGGATTTTTTTGCCGAACGAGGAGGCCCACGAGGCCTACGCATCGTATTACCGACTATACAAGGACGCGTATCTCGCAGGTGGCCCGGTCCTGCAACGAGCGACCGAACTCGGACGCGCTTAAGATGAACTTATTTTCGCTTTCGCTTAGGGGGGTGATATGGAAACACTAGAAGATGGTGATGTCTTTAGGTGCGAAGGAATCTATAAATCATTTGGCGGTACGCATGCTCTTTCAGACGTGCAGCTGAAAGTTGGCAAGGGCGAGGTCCATGCTCTGTTGGGCGAGAATGGAGCTGGAAAGTCGACTCTTATGAAGATAATAATCGGGTTGTATAGAGCTGATAACGGGAGCATGTACTTCGAGGGCAAGCCCTATTCGGTGAGTGGCCCGGCGGAGGCTCTCAAGTATGGTATCTCCATGATTCACCAGGAGTTGAATCCCGAGCCTCACTTATCCGTAGCCGAAAGCATATTCCTCAACAGAGAGGATACTTTCGGAAAGACTCCCTTATTGAACAAAGCCGCTACGAATAAAAGGGCGGCCGAAGTATTGAGGAAATTCGATTTTAATGTGAGTCCCAAAATTCTTATGGAAGAACTGACTTTAGCACAGATACAGATGATTGAAATTATCAAAGCCGTATCCTGTAATGCACGTCTGATTATTATGGACGAGCCCACCTCTTCCTTGGATAGTGAGGAGACACAACGTTTATTTAAGACAATCAGGGAATTGAAGGCCAAGGGTGTTTCGATTATTTATATATCTCATCGCATGGAGGAAATATTTGAGATATGCGATAAGGTATCCCTTTTTCGTGACGGGAGATACATCGATACACGATTGGTGAGCGATGTTACAAAAGAAGAATTAATAACAAAGATGGTCGGCCGAACGGTGAAAAATGTCTTCCCGAAGGTTGATTGCGAAAAGGGAGGCGTTGTCTTCAAGGTCGAAGGACTTTCGGGAAAGGGATTCCAGGATATCAGCTTTGAGGTTTGCGCGGGCGAAATATTAGGCATTTCTGGCTTGGTCGGATCGGGTAGAAGCGAAACGATGCGGGCGATCTTTGGAATGGACTCCTTCGCCAGCGGGAATATTTATTTGGAAGGCAAACGGATCGTCATAAAAAACCCGAAGGACGCAATTGCAAAAGGCATTTGCATGGTCAATGAAGACCGCAAGAACTTTGGTCTTTGCCTAAATCGCTCTTTGCGAGAGAATATATCGCTGCCAAACCTGCCACGGCTTCAGGGTGGGATGGTGATAAACAAAAAAAAAGAGATCAACGAAGTGCAAGACGTGGCGAAAATCCTAATGATCAAGGCTGCTAGCTTCGATTCAGATGCATATTCATTGAGTGGTGGTAACCAACAGAAGGTTGTGCTAGCAAAATGGCTTATGGCCACTCCCAAAGTATTAATACTCGACGAGCCGACGCGGGGTGTTGATGTCGGGGCGAAATCAGAGATCCATACACAGATGTGTAAGTTTGCGGCCAAAGGGATGGCAATAGTAATGATTTCGTCGGAGCTCCCAGAGGTCATGGGCATGAGCGATAGAATACTAATTTTCCACGAGGGAAGGATCAACGGAGAA
>Ga0326727_10003169_pt1 | contig 53430 bp, 44 predicted proteins | sample MB2enrmetagenome_FD_207643 | JGI IMG/M metagenome (GOLD analysis project Ga0326727, IMG submission 207643) | Lab enriched peat soil microbial communities from McLean, Ithaca, NY, United States - MB29MY | ecosystem: Environmental > Terrestrial > Soil > Wetlands > Peat | place: USA: New York...
TTGTTTGCGCCTATTTCGAACATGGTCAGGACGAGTACCTTTACTTCTTGCTTGGCCGGGGAGCCTTGGGCGCCGAGCGCCGCTGCATAGACTGCCATGATCAGGAACGCTGCCGTGAGCTTGTAGATTTTTTTCATGTAATGAATGCCTCCAAAATCAGGATAAAGAAATGTACGGATTATCCACCTTTTTGCATAGGAGAGCGGTTTGAGGACAAGATCGACGGTTTCGTAGGAAATACTTGATCGCTTGAATGGGGGGGGGGCGCGAATCTGCTTCGCGTCTTCGTACGCCGAGTCGCGTCCAGGTCAATAACCGTCTGCAAATCGGCAGCAGGACTTCCCGGTGGCCAGGTAGAGCGTCGCTCCCGCTCAGATCCAGTGGCGTGGATCTGCCTGAACGCAGCACTGACATCACCGATGCCGTTAGCGGGCGGGTGTCACATGAACCGTGGACCCCGCGATATATGGGATGTCAATAGCGGGGCCCACGGATTCATGTGACAGGACCCGCCAACGGCAGTTATGATGAAAATTCCCGCCGCTTGGGCATATGCAGTCGGAAGTCCTGCCGAGCGGGGAACGATGCACTCGGCGAACTCTCACTTTGCTCGGTTCGCAGGTTCCCCTATATCGCCTTCACCTTCTGATACTTCGCGAGCGCCTTCTCGAAGCCTTCGGAGCCAATAGCCTCGAGCGCCTTGGCCGCCGCGGGGAAAACCGTGCAGACAAGCGCCTCGCGCTCGTCTTTGGTAAAGTCGGAGAGCACGTACCCCGCGATGTCGTCGTGGTCGGGCCTGCCGATGCCGAAGCGCATGCGGGCGAAGTCGCGGGTGCCCAGGCGCGCTTCGAGGGAGCGCAGGCCGTTATGGCCCCCAAGGCCCCCGCCCTGCTTCAGGCCGAAAGTGCCAAAAGCGACCTCGAGTTCGTCGTGGATCGCGAGGATCTCGGAAGCTTCAATATGGAAGAAACGCATGAGCTCGGTTGCGGAGTCGCCCGAGAGGTTCATGTAGGTCTCGGGCAGGAGGTAGTAGGTACGGCCTTCTTTGGTCTCGCGCGTGGCGTAGCGGCCTTTGAACTTGTGGTCCCATTTGAGCTCTCCGTAGAAGGGGAGGGCCTCGAGGAATTGCCAGGCGACATTGTGGCGATTGCCCGAGTACTCGTGGCCGTAGTTGCCGAGGAAGGCATAAAGCTTGATCAAGATGGATGCTCCGAGGCGTGGTTTGACCGCGCGCACATGCGAGATAGTACACTCGAGGCTGCCTCGATGAAAATGGGCAACGCCCAGATAGCGAAGAGTTCGCGAGGCGTTTTCTTTGCGAAAAAAGAAGTTGATACTTGCTAGCCTCCGAAATACTTCCAAACTTAAGGCATGGACATCATTAAAGGCCGGCTCTGCCTGGCGTTCTTCCTGATAACTGCGTGCGCTGTCGAGGCTCAATCGAGGATTCCGTTCATCGTTTCGGTGGAGAACGTGAGCGCTCACTTTCAAGCGAAAGCGACGCGCGAGTTCGCGGAGAAGCTCGCGGCAAGGTCAGCAGGCGAGCTCGAGGTACGCTACTACGATGGCGCGGCCCTCTATCGCGACGCCGAGGTCGTAAAGAGGGTCGCCAAGGGAGAAGTGGCCTGCGCCTTCCCCGGGCTATGGCAACTCGACGAGATGGTGCCTGATACCGCCGTATTCATGCTCCCCTCGGTCTATGGCCGGTCCATCGCGCAGATGCGCGAACTCGCGGACGGTCCACTGGGGGTTTTGGTTTCGAAGCGCGTGGAGGAGGCCCTGGGCGTCGTGGTCATCGGGCCGTGGCTCGACGCCGGATATGGGCAACTCTTCGGCGCGAAGCTTGACATCAAGGAAGCGAGCGACCTCCTCGGCATGCGAATAAGGGTTGCGGGGGGGCGCGGCAACGAAGAACGCATCCGGGCGTTTGGGGCCTCTCCCGTCCTTATCCCTTTCTCCGACCTTCCGGCCTATCTGAAAGGCGGGCTCCTCGACGGCGTCTTGTCGACGTATGAGACCATCGACAGCGCGGCTCTCGATAAGCAAGGCCTTCGCAGCGTCCTTGAGGACCGCGAGTACTATCCCTTCTATCTTCCGCTCGTATCCCGAGCCACCTGGGACGCGATGTCCCCGAAGTTGCGCGAAACCGTGGTCGCGTGCTGGAGGGAGGTCGTCGGGTCGGCTCGCGAGGGCTCGGTGGCGGCGCAGGACAAGGCGAAGGCTCTCCTCGTCGCGAGGGGCCTCAGAGTCCACGTGCCGGGCGATGACGAGATCGGTCGCGCGAGGGCTATCCTGCTCGGGGAAGAGGGAGAGATCGCCGCGAGACTCAGTGTATCGGATGAGGCGCTCGGCCTTCTCGAGAAAGCCTTTCGCTCTGGACACGGCCGGTGAAGGACAACAATTTTCGTCGCGGCGTACGGCTTAGGGCCCTAGCCTTATTTTCGGCGGTCCTCGGCGTAATCACCCTCTTCGTCCTTTCTTCGCTCGAGCAGCAGCGCAGGGCCATTGAGGAAGCTCGCGAATCGCTGCTGTACGAAGCGACGATCGCGGCCAGCATGGTCAGCGCTGATCTTCGTGTTGTTCAAAACACGGTCGAGTCCTTGCTTGTCGGTCGCGGAGACGGGGATTATGCGAAGAGCCTTCCCGGCATCGTCCTTCGGATATCCGGCGCTACGAATGCGTATCTACTCGACGCAGGAGGTACAGTCCTGGCTTCCGCCTTTAGGCGTCGCGCTCCGAGCCTCTCCGTTCCCGGCGGACTCTCGAGCCTGGTCGACATGCGGATTGGCGTGGCTTTTGCCGAGGCCGAGGGAGGCTACGTCTTGGCCCTCGTGTCGAGCCTTTCGCCCGACCGACGCGTGGCCGTCCTCTTCCGTCGTTTTTCCACGCAAGGCCCTTTTGCTACGCTCCTGGCCGGGAGGGGCGGACTTATGATGATTCGCGACGCATCCGGCGCGGCGATCCGAGTGGACGGCTCCTCCTTCGACGCTCCTTTGCCCCTCCCCGGCGGCGAGAGGCTCGAGGCGAGCTTTGCTATGCCGTCCTTTCCCCTGACCGTAAGCGTCGGTATGGAAAAAGGTCTTGCACTCGCTGAATGGCGCAAGAGTCTCCTGCAAGGCTCCGCCTTCGTGGCGCTTTTCTTTTCTCTTGTCGTCGCCCTCTTCGCCTATGGCAATAGGCTGCAATCCCGAGGGCTCGAGGCGGAGAGGCTTGCCTCCGAACTTGTGCTAAAGGAGCTTCTTTTTAAGGAAGCAAACCACAGAGTCAAGAACAACCTTACAATTGTTCAAGGCATATTGCACCTCTCCGCCTCCGAAGCTGAATATGGGACGGCCGACGGCGAGATACTCGATGCCGCGGCGAGCAGAGTGGAATCGATCGCCCTGCTTCACGACACACTCAGCCACCTATCTATCGGAGAGGAAGTGATGCTCGGCGAATACTTGGGGCGCCTCCTCGAGGCAATCATCGCCGCTTCCCGCGAGGGAGAGCGGGTGAGGGTGGAGGCCGATTTTCAAGAAGGCCTCGCCGTCGACCTCGATGTGGCCCTGCACTGCGGCCTTATCGTTAACGAGCTTGTCACGAACGCGCTCAAGTACGCTTTCCCCGGGGGGCGGAGCGGAACCATCCGCATTTCTGCGCGGAAAGAAGAGAAGAGCAGTATGCTCGTCCGTATCGAGGACGATGGAGTCGGCTACGAATCGGCTCATGAAGAGCTGCCCGGTGGCGGCTTGGGGATGCAAATCGTGTCCTTGCTCGCCGATCAGCTCGGCGCGACGATCGAGCGCGGTTCTCCGGCCGGAGGCGGCTGCGTCTGGTCGCTCGCCTTTACTCAGGCCGCGACTCGGCATTAACGCCGCAAGGACGCGGCGCCACACGGCTCGCTGAACGAATTTCGGCGTCGATCATGGACGATCGAGGCCGCAGCACTTCTTGTACTTTTTCCCCGAACCGCATGGGCAAGGATCGTTGCGTCCGACCTTAGGGCCCTCGCGGCGAATCGTCTCGGGAATGATCTCGCCGTCGAGGTAGAGCCACTTTCCATCCTTCTTCTTGAAATAGCCTTTCTCGTGGTGGTTTTCTTTGAGCCCGTCGAGGATGTAGCCGGCCTTGAACTCGACCATGCCCTCCTCGTCGGAGGCGCCGCCCTTTTCGGTGTTCAGTATCGTGAGGCCAAGCCAGGTAGATTTCTCCGCCCACTTCTTCGTGCCTTCCTCGTCGATGCCGTGCTCCTCATCGATGAGACAGGTGCCGATGATGTAATCGACCGCCTTCTTGGCGTAAGCGCTGTAGCGGCTGCGCATGAGCTCTTCGGCCGTTGAAGGATTCGCCTTTCCGGCGAGAAAGGGACCGCAGCAGTCTTTATAGTCGCGGCCAGAACCGCAGGGACAGCTTTCCATAGTTTCCTCCGAACTTTTGTTGTACATAGAAAATCACGCTCCGGGCATTGTCCGGGCTCCTAGTTCCTGGGAGCCCCGCCCGTCTTGTCTTCAAGCATACGGCTCACGAAGCGGACTTCGTCCTCGAGCTTACGGACCGAGTCGTCGCGCTCGTCGAGACGGGACTCCAGAGAGGCGATCCTACCCTTGAGCGCCTCGATCTCGGCGACGGGAAGCGATCCCTGCGCTTCCTTGGCTTTGGCCTTGCTCTGGGCGATCTTCGTGACCATATCGCCGAAGACTCCGACAACGGAGATGATTACGATGCCGCCGACTATGATCATCCATATTGACATCATTGCCTCCTCGCAGTCGCCCTTAGTTGTTAGCCGCAGTCCCCATGCGCTTTTCCTCGGCCAGAAGGAGCCGGTACTCGAGTGTGCCCTCCCGCTTCATCTCCTCTCCTAGGGAGAGATACTTAGTGGCGAGCTCCGGCCTGTCCCTGCAGATCCAGTACTCTGAAAGATAGAAAAGCATGCCGCTCTTTATGTCGAGCTTCTTCTCGGCCTGAATTTTAAGCTCGAGCTCGGCGGAGGAATCGTTCTGGTCCTGGATGAGGCGGAGCATGCTCCAATAGATACCGTTTGTGTCACGGTCGATGCCAGGCGCGATAGAGCCTGCATAGGCCGAGGCCTCCTTGGGCTTGCCCGAGCGCCAGAGGGCGAGGGCGCCGGCTATCGCGTACTCGTAACTGTCGGGCGAGGCGGTGTAGGCCTTTTGGAAGTCCGCCGCGGACTCGGCCCAGAGACCGAGCCTGAAAGCGGCGGCGCCAGCGGACTCGAAAGCGTACCAGTAGTCCGGGTAAAGCTCGATTACCTTACGGTAGTCCGCGAGGGCGGCCTCGTCTTTGCCTGTCTCTTCTAAAATGCCGCCGCGATAGGCGTATGAGAGGAAGTAGCCCGGATCGAGGGCGATGGCCTTGTCGAAGTCGGCCTGTGCCCCGGCGAGGTCGCTCTTGTCCAGTCGGTAGCGGCCGCGGTCAAGGTACAGCCAGGACTCGTTAGGTGCGAGAGAAACTGCCGTATCGAGGTCGGCTTCGGATTCCTTGTACTTGCCCTGCTGGTAGTAGGCGCGACTTCGGTCAGAATAGGCGAGGGGTGATTTTGGCTCGAGCCCAATGGCCTGAGTCAGCTGGGCCTCGGCGTCGGCATACTTGGACTCGTGGTAAAGCGCGCGGCCGAGACCGAGGGCGGCGTCCGCGCTCTTGGGATCAGCGGCTTGGGCTTGCCTGTAGGAATCCTCGGCTTTTGGCCATGCTTTGGCATCGAGGTAGTAGTCTCCCCAGGCGCTGAGTACGGATGCTTCAGTGGGGGCGGCGGCGAGGGCGCGGTCAAGGTAAGACTTGCGCGCTTTTTCGTCGCCGTCGAAGTGGGCGAGCTCGGCGCCCATGCCGAGGGCATGGGCGTTGGCGGGATCGGTCGCAAGGAGAGCGTCGACCATCGAACGAGCCTCGGCCATCTTACCGGCCGAGACGAGGGCCGCGGCTTGGACGAGCTTGAGCTCGGGGTCCGAAGGGGATGCGGCAGCCGCCTGGCCGAGTTTGTCGGCCGCCTGCGCGGCGTCGCCTGAGTCGAGCATTTTGGCGGCCGCCTCGACCGCCTGTACTTTTTTTTGTTCGGGCGTGAGCGGTGCGCCGGATGGCTTCTGAGCCGAAGGAGCGACGGCGACTCCTTTAGAAGCGCTGGCGCAAGAAGCTAGTAGACTCGCCGCGATGAACAGGACAGCTGTGGCTGTAAACGTCGCCGCCGCAGGCGAGATCCGCGAAGGGCGTACCGTTCTTGCTTCCATAAAATGATCTCCCGTAACGGATTCGGACTCGGGCGCTCGATACTACCTCGGAGGGTTCCATTATACAAGGTTGCACAGGGCCTTGTTACCGGCTATAGTCGATACCCGCAATGAAAACCGGCGCTTTAAAGCGGACTTTGGGCCTCATCCTCCTCTACTGTGGCATCTTTGTCCTCATCGTTCTCGTCCAGTTCTCGGGGAACCCTGGCCTTTCTCAGAAGATCGGCGCTTTCTCCATGAGCGCCGCTTACCCTAAGGCCAACCACGGCCGCCCCGCGGCGGGTACTGCCCCCGAGAGCGTTCGGCTCTCTTACGCGGGCCTTGTCTTCGAGATATCCCCCAAGTCTCCAGCCGAGAGCTTGGCAGCCGATGGAACCGCTATCCCGCTCGCACTCCTCTCCGCGGCCAAGCTTCCCTCCGGCGCGAGCGTCAAGCTCTCCTCCGGCGTCGAGATTCGAGCCAGCGTGCGTGGCCCTTCTGCCGATAGCTTCTCGCTCGCCGCGACCGCGCCCGATGGGATCGTGGCCGTGCGCCTCAGGCTCGCGTCATCCAAGGGCCTCGGCTTCTCCGCATCGGGCGACAAACGCACTATGAGCTCCTCCGGCAAGGTCTACGACTTCGCCCTCGGCGCAGCCGCCTTCGATCAAGTCTCCGGCCTCCTTACCCTCAAGCCGGGAGACGCGGGGTTTTCCCTCGCCTGGATCGAACCCGCAAAACCGGCTAATCCCGCTCCCGCGAGCCCTGGTCCCGCGAAACTCGCGGCGCAGGCGCCTAAGGACGCCGACGCCTTCAAGTCCGAGATCGCCGCCTGGCGCGATAAGGTCTGGACTGGCCTGTCAATCGCGCGCTACGACGCGGACAAGCTCGCCTGGAAGGGGCCGGACGGCGTTTCCGCATTCTCGGAAAAGTCCCTTGCCGCCTATCTGGCCGAGGCCGCCTTTCGCGGTTCCTATGCCGATGCGATAACGCGGGCCCGAGGAGTCAAAGAGAAGTGGTCCGACAAGCTCGGCTTCCTCACTGCTCCCTACCTCGGTAGCCTCTACGGCAAGATGAACGCCTCCGACGCCGCCGACCAGATCGAGATCAAGCGCCTAACGCAGCTCGTCGCCGACAAGTCGCCGACCCTCCTCGAGAAGGAAGGTCTTCTGTGTTTCCTTGTCGACCGCGCTCCTTCCTCGCTCTCCCGCGACGCTATCGCCTATATAGTCGGGGTCGATCAGTCCAAGCTCTCGGCGCGGCAGGCGGTCGGGCTTTTGAGCTGTGCCGTCGACTCGAAGTCTTTGTTCAAGGACGAGTCGAATCCATTCTCTGCTTCCGCTACTTCCGCGGCGGTCGCCGACCGCATAGCGGCATCGGTCCGCAAGACCTCCAGCGGCTCCTTCTTCGTCGATGGCGAAGGCGCCGACGGCGGTAGCGACGTAAGGCTTTCGCTCCTCGCGGGCGAAGTCCTCGTCGCCTACGGCCAGGCCTCCTCGAAACCCAACCTCGTGGGGCTCGGCCAGAGCCTCGTCGAAGGCGTGATGGCCATATCCGACGCGCAAGGCTTCGTTCCCTCGAGAGTCGTCGCGACTAAAGAAGGTTCGGTCGATCAGAAGGCTGGCTCGATCCTCCCCGAGGACCTCTATTCTATACTTGCGGACAATCCTTATTATCCGCATGAAGTCTCCTTCGCCCGCGACGCAGGCTCCGGCGTATGGGCCTGGACCTGCGCGCCTTCGCTTTCGATGCAGACGAGCGCCTCTCGCAAGGTCTTCAGCGCGGGCTTCTTCGTCGGACGCGCCCATTACTTGGCCATTTACGGGATTAAGCGCTTTGCCAACATTCAGCTCTACGATATCGACTATAGCCCGGACAACGATTTTGAGTCCTATGATGCGTCGGGCTATCGCCACGACATTGACAAGGGCGTGCTCTACCTCAAAATGAAGCACAAGAAGGACGTCGAGGATATCAAGCTTTCATTTTAGGTGCGCAGGCGTTCTGTATTGACCAGGGCGAGGGCTTTCAGTACAGTGCGCCATGCGCATCGAGACCTGTTATATCCGTCCCGACCTCGATGGCAGGGGCCGTGGCCCCGCCCTTCGCCTGACACGCGCCCTCGGCCAAGCCGAGGGCGATGCATCGAGCGGCTCTGTGTTCGTGCGAGTCGCGGACGTCGTCCTCCTCGATTTTCCCTTGCCTCGCGAGACCGCAGTCGAGCTCTTCTCCGATCCCGTAACCCAATTCATCGCGCTGTCGCCTCTGCCCGACCTGCCTGAGATCGGCCGTTGGGATTGGCTCGTCGAGATCGCCTATCGCCCCGGCGTCACCGATACCCTCGCCCTCACCGCCAGGGAGGCTATCGAGATCGCTGGACTACTTCCGTCGACCCACATCCGTGACGGCAAGGAGGTCCTCGTGCAGACCGCGCGGCTTTATATCGTGAGCTCTCCGCTCGCCGCGCTGGACACTGTGAAAAAGGCCTTTTCTCCGCTGTGGAATCCTCTCGTCCAATCCGCTGTCTTCATATCGCGCTCCGATTGGAGTTCGGGGACGCGTCTTCCTGATCCTTATCCCGCGGTCAGCCTCTCCGACGCTCTCGAGCCCGAGCTCTTCGATCTTTCTTCCTTGGACGACCAGGCCCTCGAAAAACTTTCGACCACACGGCTCTTGGCTTTGAGCCTGCCCGAGATGCGTGCGGTCAAGGCCTATTTCACATCGCCTGCGACCCGCTCTTCCCGCGCCGCTGCCGGACTTCCCCCTGAAGCGACCGACGTCGAGCTCGAGATGATAGCGCAGACCTGGAGCGAGCACTGCAAACATAAAATCTTCAATGCCGAGATCGACTACTCCGAGCCGGGCGTCGCGCCGCGTTCGATCAAGTCCCTCTTTAAGACCTATATCAAGTCGACTACCGACGATCTGAGGCCCAAGCGGCCGGACCTCCTTTCCGTTTTCACGGACAACGCGGGCGTCTTCAAGTTCGACGACGAGAACGCGGTTTGCGTGAAGGCGGAGACGCACAACTCGCCTTCGGCCCTCGATCCCTACGGCGGCGCAATCACTGGCATCGTCGGGGTCAACCGGGACATCCTGGGCACCGGCATGGGCGCGGCGCCGCTCTTCAACACTGACGTGCTCTGCTTCGCGCCACCAGGCCTTCCCGACGAGGAAGTTCCCACGGGACTGAAGCTCCCGCGGGACCTGCTTTCGGGCGTGCATCGCGGCATCATCGACGGGGGCAACCAGTCGGGCATACCCGTAGCGGCCGGCGCCTTTCTCTTCGACGAAGGCTATATGGGCAAGCCTCTCGTGTTCTGCGGCACCGGCGGCATCATGCCCCTGTCCGTCAGGGGCTCGCCCTCCTGGGAGAAGTCCATCGAGCCGGGTATGCTCGCCGTGATGGTGGGCGGCAGGATCGGCAAGGACGGCATACACGGCGCCACCTTCTCGAGCCTCGCGCTAGACGAAACCAGTCCTTCCTCCGCCGTGCAGATAGGCGACCCGATCATCCAGAAGAGGATGAGCGACTTCCTCATCGAGGCGCGCGACGCAGGGCTCTATGCGGGCCTCACGGACAACGGCGCGGGAGGCCTCTCCTCGAGCCTTTGCGAGATGGCGGAAAGCTCAGGCGGCGTACACATAGACCTTGATAAATGTCCCCTGAAATACCCGGGCCTCTCTCCATGGGAGATCCTCGTATCCGAGAGCCAGGAGAGGATGAGCCTCGCGGTCAGGCCCGAGACGCTGCCTGTCCTCCTAGAGCTGGCCCGCCGACGCGGGGTCGAGGCCTCGGTCGTGGGCGAGTTCACTTCTTCCGGCCGCGTCGATGCGAGCTACGGCGGGAAGACCGTCTGCCGCGTGGATATGGAGTTTCTCCATCACGGCCTGCCGACCATGCATTTGGTCGGTCGTTGGGCTGCGCCTGAAGTTCCCTCCGCGCCTCTCTCCGCCCGTGCCGACTGGACCGGCGTTCTTTTCGCCGTCCTCGCCGATCCCGACGTCGCGTCCAAGGAAAGCCTCGTGCGTCAGTACGACCACGAGGTGAAGGGCATGTCGATCGAGAAGCCTTTCACCGGAGTGAACCGCGACGCGCCTACCGACGGCGGGGTTCTCAAGCCCGTCTACGATTCCTGGCGCGGCCTCACTGTGGCCCATGGCATCTGCCCCCGCCTTTCTTCGCGCGACGGCCGTGTCATGGCCCTCGCCGCAGTCGACGAGGCCTACAGGGCGCACATCGCGCTCGGTGGCGATCCGTCCCTGGCCGTCGCTCTCGACAACTTTTGCTGGCCCGACCCCGTCGAGTCTCCTGCAAATCCCGAGGGCGCCTACAAGATGGCCCAGCTCGTGCGCGCCTGTGAGGCTCTGCGCGAGGCCTGCCTCGCCTACGGCCTGCCCCTCGTCTCGGGCAAGGACTCGATGAAGAACGACGCCTTCGCGGGCGGCAAGCGCATCTCGGTGGAGCCGACCCTGCTCGTCACGTTAGTCGGTATCATTGACGATGTCCGCAAGGCTCCCTCGACCGACTTCCTCGCCGCGGGAGACCTGCTGTATGTCATCGGCGCCACGGGCTTCTGCCTCGGCGCATCAATACTCGAACGCGCCGTTGAAGTCGGCGATGGCGCGCGAGGGCGCAGGCCCACGACCGATCGCGTCCTCGGGCCCTGCCCCATCGCCGATCCAGTCGAGCACCTGCCGATCTACAAGGCCCTGGCCAAGGCCATAAGCGGCCGCGCCCTTCGCTCCTGTCACGATCTATCCGACGGCGGCCTCGCGGTTGCCCTCGCGGAGTCTTGCCTGGGCGGGAGCTTGGGCGCGAGCGTGCGACTCGACGCAATGCCGCGGCGTTCGAAGGCTTTCGCGGCGCCCTCTTTTGCCTATCCGGACGCCGCAGCGTTGCTTTTTGCCGAGGACACGGGGCGTTTCCTCGTCTCGATACGGAGGGAGGACAGGGAGCGCTTCGAGCGCAGCATGACGGGACTCCCCTGTGCCCTCCTAGGTGAGGCGACGGTAGAGCGCCGTGTGCGCGCCAGCCTTGGCGGGGGGGTCGTCCTCGACGCTCCTCTCGACGAGATCGAGCGAGCCTACAAGACGCCCATAGCGTGAAGGGAAGCAGCGTGGAAATAAAAGCCATTGTCTTAGGCGGCTACGGGATCAACGCCGACGCCGAGCTTGCCCGAGCCTTCGAACTCGCCGGCGCAGTCCCTGAGCGCGTCCATATCGCCGATCTGGTCGCCGAGCCCGAGCGTCTCGCGAAGGCTCGGATACTCGCCTTCCCCGGAGGCTTCTCTTTCGGCGACCACCTCGGCTCGGGGCAAGTGCTCGCCCTCCTTTGCCGGAGGAAACTGCGCCCCACGCTCGAGGTCTTCATCGCCGACGGCGGCCTCGTGCTCGGTGTCTGCAATGGCTTTCAGGCCCTTGTGCGCATGGGAATCCTGCCTAACCGCGACGGGAACTGGACGCGGGAAGCGTCGCTCATCCAAAACGAGCACGGCACCTTCGTCGACGGTTGGTATCCCGTGAAGTTCGAGCCGGGAAGCCGCTGCGCATGGACGGCGGGCCTCGAGAGCCGCCTCCTTCCTGTCCGCCATGGAGAAGGACGTTTCGTCGCCGCGGACGATCGGGCACTCGACGCCATCGAGGCGGAAGGCCTTGTAGCGGTCCGCTACGAGGGGAAAGGGCCCAACGGATCCGAGCGAGGAATCGCGGGTATCTGCGATCCCTCGGGCAGGGTCTTCGGCCTCATGCCCCACCCCGAAGCCTTCCTCGAACGCGAGAACCATCCCGGGCGGCGCAGAGCCCTGTGCGATACGCCGGGCATCGAGCTCTTCGAGAAGGGCGTGGCGGCGGCTCGCGCGTCGCTTTAGCTGGCGAAGCGCACGACTCGGGTTTATACTTGCGTAGCTAATAAACTGGAGGCAGAAAGGGATGGGCGATTCCCCCGAGATCGTCGCGCTCCGCGAGGAGTACGAGAAGCAGATATTCGATCTTCGCCAGCTCCTCGCGATTTCGAACAGCCTCAACTCGCTGCTCGATTACAACATCCTCATAGATGCGATCCTCTTCAATGTCATGGGTCAGATGAAGGTCCTCAAGGCGGGCATCTTCGCCAAGAAGGGCCTGGATTCCACATCTTTCATCCTCAACAGAAACTCCAAGGGCTTCGAGATCCTGCACGACGTCGACTACTCGATCGCCGACGACCATCCTATTGTAAAGCTTTTTTCGAAGCAGCCGGGATGCTACGTCCTCGACGAGATAGCGGCGCGCCTGGGCTCCCTCTCGGGCGTAGAGTGTCTCGCCTCCCTCGGGCCCAGCCTGCTCATACCGCTCAAGGCGAAGGGCTCGGTGAACGGCCTGCTCATTGTAGGCGAGCGGATCGGCGAGGAGATTTTCGACGTCTACGAGCGCGAGTACGCCCTCAACCTGGCGAGCCTTGCCGCTGTGGCTATCAATAACGCTTTCCTTTTCGAGATGACGACCACCGACATGATGACTCACCTCAAACTCAAGCACTACTTTTACTCGGTCCTCCTCGAGCGCATGAGCGAATCCGCGTCCTCGGGGAGGCCGCTGTCCGTCGTTATGATCGACATCGACTTCTTCAAGAAGTTCAACGATACCTACGGACATTCCTGCGGCGACGCGGTGCTTAAGCAGGTGGCGCACCTCATTCAGGCGAGCGTACGCGACAACGATGTGGCGGCGCGCTACGGCGGCGAGGAATTTTGCCTCCTGTTCTCTCAGGCGGACGTCTTCCGCGCCGCCCAGGCGGCCGAGAGGCTGCGGGCTGCCATCGCCGAGACGCCCACGCGCTATGAGGGCCGGGAGCTTCTGGTGACTGTCTCGATGGGCGTCGCCCAGTACGATGGAGAGCGGGACGTCACGGGCAAGTCGCTCATAGATCGGGCCGATAAGGCTTTGTACGCGTCCAAGAGCGAAGGCCGCAATCGCGTGAGCATAGCTTCGTAGGGGGGAGCAGCATGAGGCCTTGGTGGGAAGACGCAGTTTTCTATCAGATATACCCGAGGAGTTTCGCCGATTCGAACGGCGACGGCATCGGGGATCTTCCCGGAATAACTGGTAAGCTCGACTACCTCTCGGACCTCGGCGTCGACGCGCTGTGGATATCGCCTTTTTTCAAGAGCCCAATGAAGGACTTCGGCTATGACGTCTCGGATTACCGTGACGTCGACCCTATGTTCGGGACGCTCGACGACTTAAAAAAGCTCGTCGACGAGGCCAAGGCGAGGAAGATACGGATAGTCCTCGATCTCGTCGCGAACCACTCCTCCGACGAGCATCCCTGGTTTGTCGAGGCTCGCGCCTCCAAGGACTCCCCAAAGCATGGCTGGTACCTATGGGTCCCGGAGACAGGAAAGCCGCCCAATAATTGGAAGGCCATCTTCGAGCTCGGCACCGCCTGGCACAAAAACCCCGCCACGAACGAGCGCTATCTCGGCACTTTTACGAAGCATCAGCCCGAGTTCGACTGGCGCAACCCCGAGCTGCGCAGGGCCTTCTACGACATCATGCGCTATTGGTACGACTTCGGGATCGACGGTTTTCGCCTCGACGTCGCGACCGCCTACCTCAAGGACGAGAAGCTCCGCTCCAATCCCTTCAGCCTCAAGGCCAACCCCGACTTTTTCCAGCGGCACATCTACGACCGCAACCAAGAAGAGGTTCACGAAGTATTCAAGGAGATACGCGCGGTCGCCGACGAAGCCGGTAGCGGCAAGCGAGTCCTCATAGGTGAGACCCACGGGCAGGATCCAAAGCTCGCTGCCTCTTGCCACGGCAAGTCGGGCGACGAGCTATCGATGGCGTTTAATTTCGAGTTTTTGTATCGGAAGTGGAGCGCCTCCGAATTCCGCGAGTCCGCAGAGCGCTGGTACTCCCTGCTCCCCGAAGGCGCCTGGCCCAACTTCACTCTGTCGAACCACGATCAGCCTCGGGCGATATGGCGCTACCGAGGCCGTGGCCTGCGGGCCGTCGCGGTCACCGAAGGCCGCGCCCGTGTCGCCGCGGCTATGCTCCTCACTCTGCGGGGGACACCTTTCGTATACTATGGCGAGGAGATCGGCATGAGCTGCGAACGCATACCTCGCGCCGCCCTCAGCGATCCCCTAGGCATATCGACGTGGCCCCTTGTCTTCCTGGGCCGGGACCCCGCGCGCACGCCGATGCAATGGGATGCTTCGCCGGGCGCGGGCTTCGGATCAAGCGAGCCCTGGCTGCCCGTCAATAGCGACTATGCGTCGCGCAACGTGGCTGCTCAGGAGGCGGATACCGCTTCGCTCTTGTCCTGGTACAAGACGCTCATCGCCCTCCGGCGGTCGCGGCGCGAGCTGCGCGAGGGTGGGATAGCCTTCCTCGACCTCGCGCCCGGCGTTCTCGCCTACGAGCGCACGGGCCGAGCAGGGGACGGCGTCCTCGTACTTCTCAATTTTTCGAGTCGGCGTCGCCGTTTCGAGTTCGCCAGGAGTCTGCGCGTTCTCTTGGGCAGCGCGCGCGAGGCCGGAGCCGAGATCGCGCCCGGTAGGATAGAGCTGGGGCCGAACGAAGTCGTGATCGCGGAGATTGCGAAGTAAGCCAGTTTAGAAAACGGAAGCCATCTGTGCGACGCTGAGCTCGAGCTCGCCCTTCTTGACCATGATGCCGTACACGAGCATCTGGAGGAGCGTGCGCTCGTAGCTTGTGCCCATGGTCCGCGCTTTCGCGTCGAGCCTCGAGGCGAGGAGGATGATGCGCTCGCACTCAGCCATGGGGTAGCGCCGGATTGCGGCCGCGCTCTGGCGCTGCAAGGCCTTCGAGCGTATCTGCAGCTTCATGCAGGCCGATTCGAGGCCCTCGCCGCCTTCCATGAGCTCTTCGAGCTTGTGCAGGCGACGGAAACTCCAGCTGAGGGCGGCGATGATCTGCACGGCGTCGCCCTTTCGGTCGGCAAGTATGGCATCGAGGGTCTCGAGCGCCCCCTCGAGCTCGCCGGTCGCCATGCGCCCGAAGAGGCTGAAGGCATCCTCTTGCCTGTTGCGCGCGATGGCTTCTTCGACCGTTTCCTCCGTCAGCATGGTCCCTCGGGGAAAGACCGCCGCCAGACTCGAGCAGGCCACGTCGAGGGCGCCCGACTCGTTCTCCACAAGCTCGAGCATGGACTCGATCCCGCCTTCGTCGATGCCTAGGCCGAGTTCTCGCAGCCTGTTCGAGACCCAGCGAGGCTTCTCGTTCTCGAACATCTCGAAGAAGGAGCGCTTGCGCTCCTTGCCGATGGCATCCCCGATGACTTTCTCGACGTAGAAGGAATCGGTGACGAGCACGAGGACGGCATCGGGGGCGGGCGTGGCGATGTAGGCCGCGAGGGAGAGAGTGTCTTCCTTGCCCTTGATGAGTTCGGCGCCGCGGTATTCTACGATCCTACGGGCGGCGAAGAGCGAGCCGTTGCGGAGTATGCCCAGCAGCTCGCCCACGTCCGTCTCGGTCGCGTAGACCCTGTGCTCTTCGGGCGGGGCCTTGTCCTCGGCCGTGATTGCGGCGCGAAGCTCGGCGCCGAAGGCCGTGCGCTTGCCGGCCTCGGGCCCTGCGAGGAGGTAGACGCTTTCAATCTTCATGAGTGCGGCTTCTGTCAGTACTTGCGGATGATGCCGCGCAGGCGGCCGAGTATTTTGACGTCCTGCGTGTAGATGGGCGCGTAGGCGGAATTCTCGGCCATGAGCTTCACGCGATTGTTCTCGCGGAAGAAGCGTTTCAAGGTGACCGCGTCGTCGATCATTGCGACGACAATCTCGCCGTTGTCGGCGGTCTGGCGCTCCTCGATGACGGCGATGTCTCCGTGGAAGATGCCGACGTCTTTCATGCTATCGCCTCGAACCGAGAGCGCGAAGCAGGGCGACGAGCGGACCATGTCGGCGGGTACGTGGATTGAGCCCGAATAGTTCTCTTCGGCAGCGATGGGCCTGCCGGCGGCGACCGCGCCGAGGATGGGAACCTCGACGACCGAGCGTTCAGGCTTGTCGTGACAGAGAAGTTCGAGGGCCCTTGACCTATTCTCGCCCAGCTTGAGGAAGCTTTTTTTCTCGAGGGCCTTCACGTGGTCGTAGGCTCCTTTGACCGAGATGGAGAAGCGCTCGGCTATCTCTCTGATCGTAGGCGGGTACGCATGGCTATCGATGTACGACGAGATGAAGTCGAGTACTTCCTTCTGGCGGGCGGTAAGCGTCTTCATCGTTCCTGCTCTATCCCGAACTTCTTGATTTTGGCGTGGAGGCCGCTCGGATGTATTCCCGAGGCATCTGCCGCCCTCGCAACATTATAGTCGCACTCCCTGAGTTTTTGCACAAGATAGTCCCGCTCGAAGAGCTCCCTGGCATCGGCGAGGGAGAGAGAGCCGTAGCGCTCGGCGACGAGGCTCTCTGGTTTGGGTGCCTCTCCTTCGCCGAGGACCTTCGCCACGGTCGCCTCCGAGACTAGACGCTCGTCCGACATGACAGCGAGGCGCTCGATGAAGTTGGCGAGTTCACGGACGTTGCCCGGCCAGGGCTTGGACGAGAGGAGCTCGACGCCGGCTGGCGATATCTCCCGCTCGGGCGCGCCCGAGCGGGCCGCTTTGGCGAGGAAATAGCGGCAGAGTTCGGGGATGTCCTCGGGCCGTTCGCGCAAGGCCGGCATGCGGATGGGCACGACGGCTAGGCGGAAATAGAGGTCCTCGCGGAAGCGCCCGGCGGAGATCTCCACGCGTATGTCCTTGTTGGTGGCCGCTATGACGCGGACGTCCACCGATACAGTCTTCTCTCCGCCTAAGCGCTCGAAACGCATCTCCTGTAGCACGCGCAACACTTTGGCCTGGGCCGGGAGGGAGAGATCCGCCACTTCGTCGAGGAAAAGGGTGCCGCCATCGGCCGCCTCGAAGCGGCCCGTACGCCGCGAGACCGCGTCGGTGAAGGCGCCCTTCTCGTGACCGAAAAGCTCGCTCTCGAGCAGGGTGTCGGGGATGGCCGCGCAGTTGACCTCGACGAAGGGCATGGATGCCCGCTTGCCCTTTACGTGCACGGAGCGGGCGACGAGCTCCTTGCCGGTGCCGTTCTCGCCCGTGATGAGTATGCGCGCATCGCTTGGCGCCGCTTGATCGATGAGGGCGCGAACCTCTTCCATGGCGGCGGACGTGCCGACGAGCGGCTCCGCCTCGAGGGCGACGGCGGCTTGGCGCTTCAGGTCGCGGTTCTCGCGGCGCAGCTCTCCTATTTCGAGGGCGTTGCGCACAGCGGTGAGAAGCCTATCCATGGACAGAGGTTTCTCGATGAAATCAAAAGCGCCGAGCTTCAGGGCGCGCACTGCCATGTCTATCGTGCCGTGTCCGGATACGACGAGGATTTCCATCTCGGGCCTGCGTTTCTTCATTTCGGCGAGGGCGTCGAGGCCCCCCATGCGCGGAAGCCACACGTCGAGAACGGCGAGGCTCGGCCTCTGCGTGTCCATGGCCTCGAGCCCGACTACAGCGTCCTCGGCCACGATCACTTCGTGGCCCTCGTCCTCGAGGATATCCCGCACCGTGGACCGGATGCCGGGTTCGTCGTCGATCACGAGAATGGTCGCCATCGCGCGTTTGCCCCCAGGTTGGTTGAAGCCCTATCGATCCAAAGGAAGATCAAGGAAGAAGGTAGTGCCCGCGCCTTCCTCGGATTCGAAGCGCAATGAACCGCCGTGCTCGCTCACGATGCGCTCGACTATGGAGAGTCCGAGGCCCGTGCCCGAGCTTTTCGTAGTGAAATACGGCATGAAAACCTTATCGCCAAGCTCGGGCGGGATGCCCCGCCCCGTATCCCTGATCTTGAGCCTACAATAACGTGAATCCGCCGCCTTAACAAGGTCGGCCCCGATCTCGATCTCGCCCTTCCCTTCCATCGCGTCGATCGCGTTCGTTAGGAGATTGCCCAATGCGCGCTTCATCGCGGCGCGATCGACACGGAGTGTGAGGTCCTCGGGCAGGCCGTCGAGCTTGAATCGCACGTCGGGGTAGGAGGCGGCATAGACCGCTACGGAATCGGAGACGAGGCTCGCGAGATCGACCCAACCGCGCTCGGGCTCGGGCAGCGAGGCGAAGGCGCGGAAATCGGTGAGCAGGGCATCCATGCCCTCGACTTCTTTGATGATCGCGAGCATCGAGCTCTCGATGATGGGTGAGGCCTGCTCCGAATCGGTCTTCCAACGCCTGAGCACGCGCTCCGCGGTGAGCCTGATCGGTGTGAGCGGGTTCTTGAGCTCGTGCGCGAGACGCTGGGCTATGTCCTTCCACGCGTCAATTTTCTCCTTGCGCAGCTCGCCTTCGCGCGAACGCTCGATCTCGCCGAGCATGCGGTTGAAGGAGGCGACGAGCCTGCCCGTCTCGTCGCCGGGTTTCACGATGAGCCTGACGCCGAAGTCGCCGGCCGCGACTCTGCGCGTCGCCTCCTCGAGGCTGACCAGGGGCTCGGCGACGAGGTCGGCCGCTATCGTCCCGAGGAGGATGGCGATGAGCAGCAACGGCAGCACGAGGAAGCCGTAGAGGAGGGCGAGGAGCTTCGCCCATTTCACCGAGAAGGGCGCGAGGAACCCCGCCGTTCTAGCCGCCTTGCCTAATGCGGCGGCCGCCTTGTCGAGGTCCTCGGGCAGGCGGAGCGTGAGCACCGCGAAGTTTTCTCCGCGGTCGGCGAGCGGAACGGCGTAGCGCAGGACGCTCGTCCCGCCCGAGGAGGAGGCGGCGAGGAGGTGCCCGCCCGACCGGAGGTTGGGCGGCGGTGGAGGCGAAGCGAGTTTGGCGATCTGGTCTCCCGCGAAGTCTACGCTCTTCCCCGCCGTGAATAGCTCGAGCGCTTCCATGCGGGGGTCGCGGTCCTTGAGGGCGTCGAGGAGGCTCCCTGCCTCCTTGGCCGAGCCCTTCGCTCCGTAATCCTTCGCGAGGGAGGCCCCCGCGCGCTCGACGCGGTCCAACTCCTCGTCGTACCAGGCGAGGGCGAGAGCCTGGCCCTGCGAGAGTGCGTCACGCATCTCTTCCGACGAGGAGGAAGCCTGGGCAATATTCGCGATGCGCAGGAGGAAGGCGCCCTCGGGCAGGGCCGCTGCGGCTATCGCAAGGGTGAATAGGATTGAGAGCCTGAGCCTCAGTCGCGAGCCGTAGCGCCGCGCGCGGAGATCCAGGACGAGGGAGCGCGCCCTGAATACGAGGAGCACGAAGAGGGCACCCGGCAGGACCGCGAGGAGGAGGGCGGGCAGACGTTCGTAAAGGCCTGGGAAGTTTGGCGCTTCGGTCAGCACCGATTGCGCGTAGAGGAAGGCGCCTATGGCGGTGAGCGCATAGATTACAAAGACCGAGAAAAGCTCGGGAAGGATCTTCCTGCGCTGAAAGAATGGGCTGGCCATCGCTTCGCTCGAGGCGCGCCGCTAGGCGGCCTAATCCTCTTCGAATCGCGCCTCGAAGAGGGCCTGGATCGCCGCGGCGGCCGCTTCCTCGTCCTTCCCGTCCGCCATGATGCGGATGGGCGTGCCGAAGCTCGCGCCGAGCGTGATGATTCCCATGATGGACTTCGCGTTGATCTTGTCCGAGCCCTTCTCGAGCCAGATGTTCGAGGCGTACTTGCTCGCCGTCTGCACAATAAGAGCCGCGGGTCTCGCGTGTATGCCCGCCCTGTTCTTGATGCTTACCGTCACCTCGGTCATCGTCGTTCCCTCGGGGCTGCTATAGATAGTCGTCCCTGTTGAAATACAGGGCACGCGCGTTCTCGCTCTCCAGCCAGCGCAGCACGTTCTGGTTGAATTCCTTGGCCGAATGGTAACCCATCTTCTTGAGGCGCTCGTTCATCGCCGCGGTCTCCACGATGATGGGGATGTTCCGTCCCGGCTTCACCGGTATCTCGAGCTTCGCTACCGCCACCCCGAGGATGTCGGTCGTGAGCTCTTCGGTCCCGATGCGGTCGTAGACTTTGTTGGAGTCCCACTCCTCGAGATTGCACACCAGCTGGATCTGCTTCTTGTCGCGGATCGCGCCGACCCCGAAGAGGTGGGTTATATTGATGATGCCGAGGCCTCGGATCTCCATGTGGTGGCCGATCACCTTGTTGGCGCCCTGGCCCATGAGGATTGAGCCGTTGACGCAACGCACCTCGACGACGTCGTCGGCGACGAGGCGGTGGCCACGCTCGATGAGCTCGAGGGCGGTCTCGCTCTTTCCCACGCCCGAGTCCCCGACGAGGAGTATACCGATGCCGTAGACTTCGACGAGGACCCCGTGGATCGAGGTCTTGGGTGCGAAGATGTCGGAGAGCACGCGGATGACGCGGCTGGAGAACTCGCTCGAGGCCAGGTCGGTCTGCAGCACGGGGCAGTTGGCCTCTTCCGCCGCCGCAAAGAAGGACTTGGCGGGCGAGAGGTTATGCGTGAAGATGCAGCAAGGCATCGGGTAGGTGAAGAGCTTCTGGAGGTTCTCGTTCTTGCCGGCTTCGTCGAGCATCTTGAGGTAGGCGTTCTCGCCGCGGCCGAAGATTTGCAGGCGGTTCCAGGCGTGTGATTCGTAGAAGCCCGACAGGGCGAGGCCCGGTCGGTTGAGGTCTGGCGTCGTTATCTCGCGGGACAGGCCCTTCCGTCCGCCGATGCAGCGGAGGTTGAGGGCATTCTGCTCCTTCAGGTCGAGGTCCAGGAGATCGAGGACCGTGAACTTCTTTTCGTCTGCTGCGGGCACGGGGGCAGTGTACTACTAAAGGACGCGATAGGCAAACCGATGCGTTCCTTTTTAGTCAGGCGAGCCCCCGGTTCCCGCTACTTATGGTCCTGCACCTTCTCCTTTTCCTTTGAGATCTTCTGCTCCAGCCTGTCGACGAGCTTGTCGATTCCGGCGTTGACCTCGAACTCGTGCTCCTCTACGTGGGCCTGGACGCCCCAGCGGAAGCTTGCCGTCGCCTCGAGCTTGAAGTCCTTCTCTTTCGTGATCACGAAGATGAGGTCGACGATCATGTCCTTCGCGTACCCGATCCTATCCAGCTTACCCAGTAAATAGGCCCTGCTGGCCTCGCTCAGGTCGAAATGCACGGAACGGACATCGACTGTCATAGAACCTCCTTATATTATCGAGCGCTTCAGCTCCGCTTCCTCCCGAAGGACGAATCGAGGTCGAGTTCGCCGCGGTACTTTGCGACCGTGCGCCTCGCGAGCTTTATGCCCTTGCGCGCTAGGACCTCGGTAATGTCGCGATCGGAGAGGCTCGAGTCCTCGGCCTCGATTATCTCCTTTATCATCTGCTTCACTCCCCCCTTGGAGAAGCTCGAGCCCCGCGAGCCGGCCCCCGAGATGGAGTTCGTGAAGAAATAGCGCAATTCGAAGATGCCCCAGTCCGTCTGCATGTATTTGCGGTTCGCGATGCGCGACACCGTCGTCTCGTGGACGCCCACCTCGTCGGCCACGTCCTTGAGCGTGAGAGGAGCGAGCTTTTTGGGGCCCTCGGCGAAGAAGGCTCGCTGGAATTCGACTACGGCCCGGGCGACCTTGAGCAAGGTCTGATTGCGCTGATGGATCGAATGGATGAAGAACTTCGCCCGCTTGACGTTGTCGCGAACATAGGCGTTCGTGGCCTTGTCCTGCTTGAGCTCGCCCTCCGGGGCCTCGGCGCGCGAGGCGCGGCCCGCGAAGCTGTCGAAGAAGGGATCGATGCCGAGGACGGGGATCTCCTCGTCGTTGAGCACGATGACGAAGTCCCCGTCCTTGAGCTTGACCTGAATATCGGGGACGACGTAATGCGGTTCCTCGGTGGAATAGGCCCTGCCGGGAAAGGGCGAGAGATTCTTGATGAAGGCGAGGGTCGCTTGAAGCTCGCTATCGGAGAGCTTAAGGCGTTTCTGGATCTCGGCGTTCTTGCCCTTCTCGAATAGCTCCATGTAGTCGCGCAGGATGGCCAGCGCCCCCTTCGGGGCGTCGCCTGCGAGCTCGGCCTGGACGAGGAGGCTCTCCCTGAAGTCGGAGCAGCAGCTTCCTGCCGGCTCGAAGGATCGCACCAAGGCAATAACGGCGTCGACATCGCTCTTGGCCGCTTTGGGCATGAGGGTATAGGGGTCTTCCTTATGGAAACCGTCGTCGTCGAGGTTTTGGATGAGGGCTTCGCCTATGGCGCGTTCGTCCTCGTCGATGCGCTGAATGCGAAGCTGCCAGAGAAGATGCTCCTGCAGGGTCTCTGCCCTGGCGATCGCGCCCTCGATGAACATGCGCTTGGAATCGTCGTCCGAGTGCGAGTGCGAGGCAAAGCCTGGGTCGGAGCTGTTTTCGAAAGGAGAGGAATCTTCGCTCTCGCTCCTGGAATCGCCTTCGGGAAGGCTGTCGAGGGACAGGGTGGACGCATCGGATACGATTTCAAGGGCGGGGTTAGCCTCGATCTCTTCCTGGATCTGTTCTTTCAGCTCCTGAAGCGGCATAGCCATCAGTTTGATCGATTGGATCATTTGAGGGCTGAGTTTTTGGCGCTGTTCCGCTATGAGCATGGGCTTCTGAAGCTGCACCCTGACCTCCTCTTTGAAATTTAGACCGCCTTGAGGGAATGTCAAGCTGAAGAACGGCAAATCCAATTGAATTAAGACAGCAATAATCATGCCGACTATTATGGAAAAAAGCAATATTCCACTGCTTATCATTGGCATAGGGGCGTTTCGTATTGACGCCTGGTGACATTAGTTATTAGTTTATTGATACTTCCGGGCCGAACAGCCCATTTCAGGTGGCATAATGTCTAGTAAGCAACAGGAGACCAAGGCGGAGCCCCAAAAGGCCGAGGCTGAGGCTTCAGTATCCGTTTCTTCAGTAGCGGATCAACCGGAGGCGGTCAAAGCCTCCGATGACAAAGCGACCGGGGGTTCTTCCGGTGAGGAGAAGGGCGAGGCCTCTCGCATAGCTGCTCTCGAAGCAGAGCTTGCTCAGGTTCGAGAGGAGCTTTCTGCGGTAAACGACAAGTATTTGCGCAAGTTGGCGGACGATGTCAATTTTCGCAAGCGGATGGCCCGCGAGAAAGAGGATAGCCAGCGCTATGCGGTCGCGACCCTTTTAGGGGATCTCATTCCGGTCCTCGACGATTTCGACCGGGCTATAGCGAGCGCCGAGACCCAGAGGGAGTACTCCGTGCTCCACGATGGGGTGACTATTATCAGGCGTCAACTCGGTTCCGTCCTCGAGACTAAGTACGGACTGACGAAGTTCAACGCGCTCGGCCAGGCTTTCGACCCTAACCGCCACGAGGCGGTGGCCATGGTCCAGGATGATACGGGCGCTGGGGACGAGGCGGTGGTTGCGGAAGAATTCCTCCCCGGCTACGGTCTTCACGATAGGATACTCAGAACGGCCAAGGTGCGGGTCCGCATGCCCGCGCCGAAGTCCGGCGCGGATTCGGCATCCGGCGAGACCGCATCCGACGGCCACGCCCCCGAGGCCGCCACCGGCGCCGCGGATAATCACGAGAATGATAAGCAAGAGAACTAGGAAGGAGCGGAAATATGGGCAGGATTATAGGCATTGATCTCGGAACGACCTACAGTTGCGTGGCCGTCATGGAAGGCGGAGAACCCGTCGTCATCTCCAACTCGGAGGGCCAGCGGACCACCGCCTCCATTGTCGGCTTCACACCCAAGGGCGAGCGCGTGGTCGGCCAGCCGGCCAAGAACCAGATGATCACCAATCCCGAGAGCACGATCTACTCGATCAAGCGCTTCATGGGGCGTCGCTACCAGGAGCTCACCGAAGAGATCAAGCTCGTGCCGTATAAGGTCATCGACAATGGCAACGATGTGCGCGTCGAGGCCGGCGGTAAGCAGTACAGCCCCCAGGAGATCTCGGCCTTTGTCCTCCAGAAAATGAAGAAGACCGCCGAAGACTACCTCGGCGAGGCGGTCACCGAGGCGGTCATTACCGTTCCCGCTTACTTTAACGATTCCCAGCGCCAGGCCACGAAAGACGCCGGCAAGATCGCCGGCCTCGAGGTCAAGCGTATTATCAACGAGCCGACGGCGGCCTCCCTCGCCTACGGCTTCAACAAGGACCAGAAGAAGGAGAAGACGATCGTCGTCTACGACCTGGGCGGCGGTACCTTCGATGTCTCCATCCTCGAACTCGGCGAGGGCGTCTTCGAGGTCAAGTCCACGAACGGCGACACCCACCTTGGCGGCGACGACTTCGACCGCCGCATAATGCAGTGGCTCATCGACGAGTTCAAGAAGGACACGGGTATCGACCTCTCCAAGGACCGCATGGCCCTCCAGCGCCTCAAGGAGGCTTCTGAGAAGGTCAAGATCGAGCTCTCAAACGTCCAGCAGGCCGAGATCAACCTTCCCTTCATTACCGCGGACGCCACTGGTCCCAAGCACCTGCAGAAGACCCTCTCCCGAGCTCAGTTCGAGCGCCTCATCGAAGACCTTCTCGAGCGCTCCAAGACTCCCTGCACCAAGGCCCTCGCGGATGCCGGACTCACCACGGCGCAGATCGACGAGGTCATCCTCGTCGGCGGCTCAACGCGCATTCCCAAGGTTCAGCAGATCGTCCGCGACCTTTTCGGCAAGGAGCCCTCGAAGGGCGTCAACCCGGATGAGGCCGTCGCGGTCGGCGCGGCCATCCAAGGCGGCATTCTCGGCGGAGAGGTCAAGGACGTTTTGCTCCTCGATGTCACGCCACTGTCGCTAGGCATCGAGACCCTCGGCGGAGTCATGACCAAGCTCATCAACCGCAACACGACCATCCCCTGCCGCAAGAGCCAGATATTCTCCACGGCAGCCGACGGGCAGACCGCAGTCTCCATACATGTCCTCCAGGGCGAACGCGAGATGTCTGGCCAGAACCGCACCCTCGGCCGCTTCGACCTCGTGGGCATTCCGCCCGCCCCGCGCGGCGTACCCCAGATCGAGGTCACCTTCGACATCGATGCGAACGGCATAGTCCATGTCTCCGCCAAGGACCTCGGCACCGGCAAGGAGCAGAAGATCCGCATAGAAGCCTCGTCCGGCCTGGGCGACCAGGACATCGAGCGCATGGTCAAGGAAGCAGAGGCCCATGCGGCCGAGGATAAGGCCGAGCGCGAGAGGGTCGACGCCCGTAACGAGGCGGACGGCCTGGTGTACCAGACCGAGAAGTCTTTGAAGGAATACGGCGACAAGGTGAGCGCGGCGGATAAGGCTGCCATCGAGGCCGCCGCCGCCGACCTCAAGAAGGCCCTCGAAGGCCAGGATGTCGAGCTCATGAAGCAGAAAACCGAGGCCCTCAAGCAGGCTTCCTACAAGCTCGCCGAGGAGATCTACAAGAATGCTGCGCCTCAGGGCTCGCCTTCAGGCGGTTCCGGAGGTTCCGAGGGTTCGCCTAACGGCGCTCCGAACGGCGGCGCTTCGGGAGGCGGTGGGGAGCCTTCCTCCGGCCCGAATGCCGGTGCTTCGGGCAAGGCCGACGACGTGGATTATCGGGTCGTCGACGACGAGGACAAGAAATAAATATCGAGCGCAGAGGTCTCGGGCGGGAAGGCTCTTCCCTCCTCGGTCCTCTGCGCTTTGCTTTTATTCGATTTGAGGTAAGCCGTGGCTAAGCGTGACTACTACGAGGTCCTGGGAGTGCCCAAGGGCTCTTCGAAGGACGACATTAAAAAGGCATATCGCCGCCTAGCGATACAGAACCATCCGGACAAGAATCCCGGCGACAAGGCCGCGGAGGAGCGATTCAAGGAAGCCACCGAAGCCTATGAGGTCCTCGGCGACGACCAGAAGCGCCAGACCTACGACCAGTTCGGCTTCGCGGGCGTCGAAGGCATGGGTGGCGGTCAGTCGGCCCAGGACTTCTCCGGGGTCTTCAAGGACTTTGAGGACATATTCGGCGGCTTCGGCGGCTTCTCCAACATCTTCGATTCGCTTTTCGGCGGCCAAGGCGGAGGGGATTCTCGCGGCCGCGGGGGCGAGCGTGTCTCTCGCGGGGCCAATCTCCGCTACGACCTCGAGCTCAGTTTCGAGCAAGCCATTTTCGGCGCGCCTATCGAGATCGCGTACACCAAGAACGATTCCTGCAAGACCTGCCACGGTTCGGGCAGCGCTGAGGGCGGCGGCAAGCGCGTATGCCCCACCTGTCAGGGTTCGGGACAAGTGCGGCGATCCTCCGGTTTCTTCTCGATCGCGCAGCCCTGTCCCGCCTGCCGGGGCGAGGGATTCATCGTCGAGAAGCCCTGTCGTGACTGCGGTGGCTCCGGTCTCTCGAAGCGCAAGCAGAAGATTAAGATCACCATTCCCGCCGGTGTCGAGGATGGTAAGCGCATCTCGATACCGGGCCAGGGGGACTCCGGTCCCAACGGGGGTGCTCCGGGGGATCTCTACGTCTTCATCCACGTCGGCAGTCACGAGTACTTCGAGCGCGACGGCACCGACCTCTATTGCGCCCTGCCCATAGGCATGGCAACGGCGGCGCTCGGTGGCGAGATCTCCTTCAACACAATCGAAGGCAAGAAGATCAAGGTTTCCGTGCCTTCGGGATCTCAAAACGGCAAAATGCTCCGCGTGCGCGAAGAGGGCGTGCCCATGCAGGGCGCTCGGCGCGGCGACCTCTATCTGAAGCTTCTCGTCCAGGTGCCGCAGAAGCTTTCCAAGCGCGGCCGCGAGCTCCTCGAAGAGCTGCGCTTGGCCGAGGGCGAGGAAGGCGAGCCCAAGCCTATCAAGTTGAGCGAGCTGAAGAACTGAATAAAAATAGCGAAAAGTGATGAGAGTGGAAGTAAAAAGCGGAAGGTAGCTAATTATCGGAGACTTTTTCAGCTTGTAAACTCGGAATTCTCAGCCTGATAATCCCGAATTATCAGGCTGAGAATTCCTTCGGATTAGGTTGAATATCCCGGCAAAACAGGTTAATTCCTCCGACAAAACAGGTTGATCTTTCCGACAAAACAAGTTGAAAATTCCGTCTCTCTAGCTTGAATTGAATCAGAAAAGCATGATTTCCGAAAGTCACTACGATGACCTCGTGCGGCAGTCGAGGCAGCGCTTTACCCACACCGCTTCCGCCACGCCGCGCTCGCCGGGCGGCCATCACCTGTCTTCTCCGACAATGCCAAGGCCGAGATCCACAAACGCTCGCTCGGCATACCGCAGCAGATCAACTGTAAGCGTTTCCCCTCGACTACAAACCTTCCCAGCCTCGATGAGCTTCCCGACGAGCCGTTTGGCCTCAGCATAGCTGATCCCGAGCTTCTCAGCTGTCTTGCCCCGACCATGAAGGAAAACTCAGAATAGCTATAACCAGTGCCCCCGATACCGGAAATGATGTCGGAGGCACTGGCTTTCGCTCCTAGTATGTCAGAAACTTAGAATCGCCATGTTCTGGCTCGCTCCCACATAGGTAGCACCTATGTCAAGGATATTGATCTTCCCATTCTTCCAATATACGGGAATATTGAGACCGTTGGCCGTATTAAGAGTACCATCTATGTAAATATCGCTGCCGACTTGGTAAGCCCAATTCGCCAACCCGCCGGAGACGCCGGAGGGCACTGGTAGGGTCTGGAGTTGCCAGTTTTTCCAATAGATCAAAGAGGTATTCGTGTTGCCCCAAATCATACCCATCGAGTAGAGGTCCGATCCTATAAAATCAGGCCCCCACGTTTGACCATTGGTCGCTAGCCCATCCAAGGGAAGGGCCACTGCAGCGCCGTTGTTCAACCAATAAACAGGTGTCGAATTCCCGCTGGAATTGTTGACAGATCCGGTATAGTAAGTCGATGTCGAATTTGAAGTAATGCAATCCACGTATCCGCCAGTAGCGCCCGAAATCGTACTAGTCGACAGGACGGTCACCGTCCCGGCAGGGGCTGTGGTAGTTATATTCGACCAAACCACCGGAACATTGGTGTTTGTCTTGGAATCCGATAACCATCCGCCGAAAGCCAAGGCTCCACTCGATGTTGTCCCGAAAGCTCCCGAAGCATCTCCCCCTGTGGCCGTTCCGTCGCCATTGGAAAGGTTCAGAGAGAGAGCCTGCCAAATTCCATTGATCCAATACCCTGGTTGCGGAACGTTGCTTGTGGAATAGACGACTCCACTGACATAGAGATTTCCGGAAGAGTCCAAGGAGAATTGCTTGGCCTGCCCATACGTACTACCTGAAGGGATTGGAAGGGTAGTAAGCGTACTACCGGAGCTATTAATTTTCCAATACACAGGAATTTGTGTGTTTGTGGTTGTTCCGTTCTGCAGATAGCCACCAATGTAGATATCGGTCCCGATGACAGACAGATTATTCTCGCCGCCATTCGGGTACTTTGTAGTGGTCGGCAGCAGCGTGACTTTCCCATTCTGCCAACAGCCCGGGACAGTGAGGCCGGTGTTGCTGCTCGATGTCTGTAAAGTCAATGCGAAGAAAAGATCGGGTGTTACGCCCAGGGTCAGGGCTGTAGCAGTGGCGTTCGTCCCGGCCGTTACGGTTACGGTCGTCGTTACATTGCTGTAGTTTGCTAAGCTTGCAACCAGGGTGTATGCGGTTGTTTGCGCGGGGACACTGGTAATCGTATATGCCCCGGTATCGTCGGTCATCGCGGCATACGAAGTACCGGCAATGTATACTACAATCCCGAGGTTCCCGCTCGTCGCCCCGTTGATGGTCGCTTTGCCCGTGATGCTCCCCGTTGGGGTGAGATTCAAGGTTGAGGCACTGACTGTCTTTCCTGCCGTGACAACAACCGAGGTCGTCACCGCTTTCTCGAGGGAGTTTGGGCTGGACGCATAGACGGTGTACGTACCTGCGGCAAGATTGGTCAGCGTATATGCTCCCGCGGAATTAGTTGTTGCTTGCGCTGCGAGCGCCTTGGCCGTTCCGGTCGACTTACCAAGCATGCGTAAGACAGTGGCGGTCTTACCATCGGTAGTGCTATCGGCAGTGATGGTTATCCCGCTATTGTTCGTCTGCCCACTATAGAGGGCGCTTCCGCTGATTTCACCAGTGGTTGCGGATGAAGGGGATGATGTGGTGGGGTTTGCGCAACCAACAAACATCGATAAAAGCGCTATCGCTACTTCCAGCAGAAAAAGGACTCTTACCTCATGAAATTTTCGTCGAAGGGGAAACATATGTTAGCCTCCATTAGATTTGAGTTTGAAAAAATACAATATGCGCTTTACTGGTAGAAAAGAAATAAGTCTGAAGTGATTTCAAGGGTGATTTTGGGGTGATATTTGTCAAAAATCTCCAAGTCACGTTCTTTGACGCTCTTTGGTAGACTCAATATGGGAACTCAAGTTCACCTTTTTGTACGGATTCAGGAAATAGTGTGAATTCCCTGATGATAAAACCTATGGCGAGGGATACGCGCTCTACTAAATTCGGCAGTCATAGCCCTAGACCGATGATGGCTAAAAGAAGCGTTGCGGACGGAGTTCCCTCCGATGCTGCGTTCAGTACGTGCGATGCAACAGCCGCCTGGCCAGAGTCGCGAGCTCGTCGCGCTCTCCGCCAGATGGCAAGCGCCTGATTTCGCCGAGCGCCCGCTCGGTGTAGTCCTGGGCATCCTTCTTCGCAGCCTCGACGCCGCCCAGGGAAACCGCGCGGGAAGCGGCTTCGGCCGCGAGAGCGGCGCGCTCCTCTCCCGAAGCGGCGGCCACGCGGCTTAATAGCGGCCGGAGGTCTTCCTCGTCGACTGCCAGGGCATGGACGAGGGGCAGCGTGCACAGGCCCTCGGCTATGTCCCTGCCAACAGGTTTTCGCATAACGCCTTCTTCGGACTCGAAGTCGAGGATGTCGTCCATCATCTGGAAGGCCATGCCGATGCCGTATCCTGCGCGCCTTAAAGTCTGTTCGATCGCGCGGCCGGCCTTGGCCTCGGAGGCGCCCGCGTAGAGCGCGAGGCTGAAGAGGGCCGCGGTCTTGCCGGCTATCGTACGCAGGTAGCGACGCACGCTCGAGGGATACTCGTATTTGCCCAAGTCCTGGCTTATCTCAGCCGAGCAGATCGCGGAGATGAGCCTTGCGAGGCCGCGTGTATTGTCCGGGCTCGCGCTCTGGGCCGCAAGGTAGAAGCAGCGCGAGAAGAGCCAGTCGCCCGCGAGCACGGCCTGCGTAGTGCCGGCGCTCGCATAGAGACTTGGCTTCCCGCGCCGCAAGGGCGATTCGTCGATGATGTCGTCGTGGATGAGCGTCGCGACGTGAAGGATCTCGACGGCCGCGGCGAGGCGCTCGATGCGGTCTGGGTCCGCCTTCTTCCCGAAGTCTGAGCCGATGAGGAGTAGGGCGGGCCTGAGCAGCTTGCCGCTTGGCGCCGCCGCCTCGGCCACCAGCTTGCGAAGCGGGAAGTCGCCGCTATCGGTCGTCTCGGCGATGAGGGCGACGACGCGCTCGAGCCTGGGTTCGAGCGCGCCTTCGTCCTTCCAATACGCGATCACTTCGTCGGATCGTCGGCGTAGAAATGCCAGTGACGGGCGAAGCGAGTGCCGTTCCACCAGCGCTTGAAGGCGGGCACTGACCAATAGTCGAGGCCGAAAGACCTGCCGAGGCCGCCGAGCATGAGGATCGCGGCGAAGAAGTACCAGAGCTGGCTCCACATGAACATGCCGTTCAGCGTGAAGACCAGGCAGAGTACGAGGCTCGCGGCCGCGCCCCACCAGGTGAAGAAGCCGCCGAGAAAGATGAGGCCGATGATCATCTCGGTGAAGACGACTATAGGTTGGAACACTTGGTACGGCAGATGGGAGAAGAGGCCATCCATGAAAGTGTGCTTGAACCAGAGCACTAGGCCGCCGTTCGGGTCGAGGATGGGCGCGGAGAAGTTCCATATGTCGTGGAAGGCGTCTTTCGCGGCTCCGGCAACCGTCGTCGCCACCGTGCCTGCAGCTGCTGTGGCTGCGCTGGTGGCGTCGGGAGCGGCTGTCGTCGCACTTGCTGCGGCGGTCGCGACCGCCGCGGTAGCCGCGCTGGTAGCGTCAGCGGCCGCGGGGGCTGCTGACGCCGCGGCAGTAGCTGCACTTGTGGCATCGGCGACAGCCTTGACTCCGGCCTGCACGACGCCTTTGGAGAACATCCAGCTCGATTTGGAGCCGGAGGCATAGGCCAGCCAGCCCTCGCCGATCTTGTTGATGCCTTCGAAAAGCCAGGAGAGCCCGAGCCACATGCGCAACAAGAGGGGCCAGTAGCTGCGGACTTTGTGGGAGAAGAATCCCCCGACGAAGGAACGCTTGTCCTTGATGTCGAAAAACTCGTGCTTGACGTATTCCCAGACCTGATTGAATCCCGCGATGTTGAAGAGATACCACATGTTGACGAAGTGTTTGAAGAAGAGCGCGAAGAAGCCTCTGGTCTTCATGTTCATTGCGTTGGCTACGCCGTAGTGGCTGCCGAGCGAGACCATGAACCCGTGGTAGTTCGGCTTGAAGGTATGGCGCTCGCCGCCTTCGATGTCGGCGATGATGTTCTTGGCGGCGGTCTCGGCGGTGAAGTGGCAGGTCTCGACTATCTGGGCGAGGGGTTTCTCGTTGAAGATGTAGCCGGAGTTGTCGCCGACGATATAGGCGAAGGGGTACTTGGGCGACTTCATCTCGGCATCGGCCTCGATGCGATTGCGCTTGCCCACGGGCAGGCCGAGTGTGGCGCCGAACTTGGAGCTCGAGACGCCGCAGGTCCAGATGAAGGTCTCGGTCTCGACCGAGCTTCCGTCCTTGAGCAGGACCTTGCCGCTCTCCGCGCCGACGATGGGGGCGTTGATCCTGATCACGCAGTTGCGCTTCTCGAGGTACTTCATCGCCCTGGCGCGCAGGTCTTCGGGAAGTATGGGTAGGATCGAGGGCAGGGCCTCGATGTCCATGACCGTGACTTCCTTAGGATCGAGGTAGTACTTTTTGCACATCGTGTCGCGATGGTCGAGGAGCTCGCCTATCATTTCCATGCCGGTGAAGCCCGCTCCCGCGACGACGAAAGTGAGCATGCGCCTGCGCTTATCAGGATCGGTCTCCTCGACTGCCTTCTCGAAGATATCCTCGATGTGATGGCGGATGCGCATCGCGTCGTCGAAGGACCAGAGCGTGAAGCTGTTCTGCTCGACGCCCGGGGTGCCGAAGAACTCGGGCTGAGCGCCGGTGCCGACGACGATGTAATCGAAGGGATAGTCCTTCTTGCCGCCATGGGCGATCTTCGCCTCGAAGTCGACCGATCCAATCGTGTCGACTACGCATATGATCCGTTTCGCTCCAAATATCTTCTTGAAGCTCACTTGAACCGACTCGGGATCGGCCCTCCAGCCCGCGACCTCGTGCAGCTCGGTCATGAGGGTGTGGAAGGGTTTCTTATCGACGAGCGTAATTTCTATGTTTTGATTCTTCCGAAAACGTTTCTCGAGAATTTTGCCGGCCCATACGCCGCCATAGCCTCCGCCGAGGATGAGGACACGCTTCTTCTCCGCCATAATCGATAACTCCTTATCCAAAATAGGAACTAGTGGATTGAAAAAGGAATGGGAAGTATTCTTCATTATAAGTGTAATCGCAACAAAGCTCTATATACCAGGCCACCAGCTATGCCCCTCTCTATGTCCTACTCTTCCACTTTTTGCCTTTTTCAGCTAGTATAGTGTTTTACGAAGTCGGGTGGTCCGTGTATGGACCCCTTTGCTCGCGCTCCCTGGCTTTGCATTCCTTTCTAATAAGCGAGTTGCCCATGGACTTTCAACGATTCGGGATCGACCCTCGGCTCGCCCAAGCGGCGGAGGGCCTTACGACCAGTTTTTTCTTTTATGAGAAAATGCTCGCTCTCGCGGTGGAAAAGCAAGAAAACGTCTGCGCCAAGCTCTCCCTCGACGAAGGCCGCGAAGAGGTGATCCTCCTGCCCGCCCTTCAATGGCTGCTCTCCGGCGAGAATCGCAAGCTCCTCGTCGCGACACCGGACGAGGCGAGCGCCGATCGCTTCGCCAAGGCGATAGCCGGTTTAGGGAAGGGCGCCAGCATCGAGTTCTGCCGCATTAAACCCGGCGAGGATACGCCCGGCGCTTCTTCGGTAGAGGGGGAACTCTCTGCTCCCGTCCTCCTCGGGCAGTTCGACGAGCTCGTCGCCTCCAGCCTTTCCTTGCGCGACTATGGCTTCCTTGTCATCGAGGGGATCGATAAGATCGCCGAGCGCGGGGGAGACTCGATCCGCAAGTTTGCCGGCGCCGTCCTTCCCGCCTGGGAGCGACGGACGATACTCGCCTGCGAGAAGCTTTCGGCAAAGGCCAAAGCCCTCGCATGGGACTTGGCCGACAACCCATCCGAGCTGTCCGTCGAGGGCGAGGCGGCCAAGGCCGAGAGCGTCCGGAAGGAGACGTGGAGCGTCCCCGGCGAGTCGAAGATGAAGTTTCTTCTCGGCCTCCTTTCTCGCGAGAAGAGCCCCCGCGTCTGCATCTTCTGTAATCTCCGCGACAATGCCGAGGAGCTTGCGAAGAGGCTCGAGGCCAACGGCGTGGCTTCCGACTACATCCTCGGCGCACTCGCGCTGGACCGAAAGCGCGCAGTCCTCGACAAGCTGCGCTCGGGGGCCTATCGTTGCCTCGTCCTCACCGACCAGGGCGCGGAAGGGCTCGATCTCGGCGCCTTCCCCCTCGTTGTCAACTTCGACATTCCCCTCGAGCCTGAGCTCTTCGTGAAACGCCTCGAGATGCTCGATCGGGATGCCGAGGGCGCCAAGCTCGTCAGCATCGCCTGCGAGCGCTATATCTACGGCCTGCCTGCGGTCGAGTCCTACATCGACGCTCGGCTCGAAGCCCTGCCAATAAGCGAGGAGCTCCTCGCCGCCGGGGACAAGAGCGAGGGTATGAGCTTCGGGAAGCATGGCCGCTCCGAGCCTCGCCGCGACAAAGCGCCACGGCGCGAGGATACGCGGCGCGATTCGTATTCTCGAGGAAGCTATCCGCGCGATGGGGCTCCGCGCGAAGACCGCAGTCCCGACATTCGCAAAAGCATCTCCGAGGCGACAGGGGGGACGCTTTCCATGAACTCCCCGTCTTCCCTTCCGAAGCAGCCTGTCTCGCGTGTTCCCGCCCCCCCGCGCGGCGAGGCTCGGAATCCTAAGCAGCAGCGTTCCCGCTTCGACGGCGGTTCGCCGCGGCGAGCACAGGGCAGCTCCCCTCGAAAGCAGTCATCGCAGGGATCCCCCTCTCCACGCGGTGGAGGCGGGCAGGGCAATCCTTACGATACGCCTATCGAGGAGCGGATGAAGCACTACCGCGAGAAGTACGGCCAGAATATTACCGGAGCCGGTCGGCAGGGCGCTCCTCGGCCAGAGCCGCGGCAAGCGAAGCCGCAACAGGAGAGGCCTTATTCCCCCAAACCACAGCCCAAGCCGCAGGGTTCTCCACAGCCCCAGGGGCTCCTTGGGCGACTTTTGGGTACATTCAAGAAGAAGGGCAAGCAGAGGTAACTCTGCCCTTTAAACCGGTTTAGGGTTGACGCCAGCCCCGCAGTCGGCTAGGATTTTCTTTATCGTCGACGCCCTTCCGGTCGGCCGACGATCATCCTGCCTAAAAGGCGGTCGAACAATGAAGATCATCTCCCATACCGTAAAGCCGAAGATACCGGCCGCTCTCTCCTCCCTCGAGGAGATGGCCCACAACCTCTGGCTCTCGTGGAACTTCGAGGCTATCACCCTCTTCATACGCCTCGACTACGAAGTCTGGCTCCAGTCCAATCAGAATCCAGCGAAGATGCTCGGCATGGTACCGCAGGAGCGCTATGACGAGCTGGCCCAAGACGACTCCTACCTCGCCGCGCTTAAAATGGTAGAGGAGAAGTTCGAGCGCTACAAGAACGGCGAGTCCTGGTACAAGGGCGATCACGAGGGCATAGTCGCGTACTTCTCGATGGAGTACGGGCTCGACGTTTCCCTGCCCGTCTACTCGGGGGGCTTGGGGATCCTCTCCGGCGACCACATGAAAGCTTCGAGCGATATGGGCCTGCCCCTCGTCGGTGTGGGGCTCCTCTATAGGCAGGGCTATTTTAAGCAGTACCTCAACCCGGACGGCTTTCAGCAGGAGTCCTACCCCGAGAACGATTGGTACAATATGCCGGTGCACCTCTGCCTCGGCTCCGACGGTGCGCCTATCCTTATCGCCGTCGAGATGGCGGGCAGGACCATCGCGGCGCAGATATGGGAAGTCAAGGTCGGCCGCTCCTCCCTCTACCTCCTCGACACGAACATCGAGGAGAACGGCGGCGAGGACCGCGAGATCACCGCGGCACTCTACGGCGGCGACAGCGAGACGCGCATCCGCCAGGAGATCCTCCTCGGCGTCGGCGGCATACGCGCACTGCGCGCTCTCGGAATCGACGTCGCGGTCACGCACATGAACGAGGGCCACTCGGCTTTCCTCGCCCTGGAGCGCGTCCACGAGATCATGGTCGAGAAATCCTTCTCCTTCGCCGAGGCCGTTCAGGCGGTCTGGCCGACCAACATCTTCACGACGCATACGCCCGTGCCCGCCGGCAACGAGCGGTTCGGCATCGATCTCATGGATAAATACTTCCGCTCGTGGGCACAGCTTTTGGGTCTCGAGTGGAAGGACTTCCTCGCCTTGGGTCGCGAGAATCCCGAGGACATGAACGAAAGCTTCTGCATGACGATTTTCGCCTTGAAGCTCGCCGCCTACGCTAACGGCGTGGCCAAGCTCCACGGCGAAGTCTCCCGAGAGATGTGGGCCCCGCTATGGCCCGGCCTGCCCCGCGAGGAGGTCCCCATCTCTTCGATAACGAACGGCATACATCCCCGCACATGGGCCTCGCACAACATGCTCGAGCTCCTCGACCGCTACTTCGGGCCCCGTTTCTACGAAGAACCCGCCAACCTTGACATGTGGGACCGTCTGGACCGTGTCTCCGACGAGGAACTCTGGCGCACTCACGAGCGAAGGCGCGAGCGTCTGGTCGTCTTCGCCCGTGACCGACTCAAGAAGGGGATGAAGCGCTCGGGGGCCTCGGAGGACGCGATCCGCAGGGCCGAGGATGTGCTCTCGCCCTACGCGATCACGATCTCCTTCGCTCGCCGCTTCGCCACCTACAAGCGCGGCAACCTCCTTCTGCGCGACCCCGATCGCCTGCTCAGGCTTATCTCCGACAAAGAGAGGCCTGTGCAGTTCATCTTCGCGGGCAAGGCCCACCCCCATGACCTGCCCGGCAAGGAGCTCATCAAGGAACTTGTGCACTTCTCGCGCCGCGAGGACGTTCAGAGCCGCATCATCTTCCTCGAGGACTACGACATGACCATGGCCCGCTACCTCACCGCGGGCTCCGACGTCTGGCTCAATACCCCGCGCCGGCCCCTCGAGGCCTCGGGCACGAGCGGCATGAAGGCCGGCGTCAACGGCGTGCTCAATTGTTCGATCCTCGACGGCTGGTGGGCCGAAGGCTACAGCCCCGACGTTGGCTGGGCGATCGGCTCCGGCGAGGAGTACAAGGACGAGGAGCTCCAAGACAGGATCGAGAGCGAAGCGCTCTACGACCTGCTCGAGCACGAGATCGTTCCCCTCTTCTATCAGCGTGGCCGAGATGGTCTGCCCCGCGAATGGATCCGGAGGATGAAGGCCTCGATCAAGTCGATCGGCCAGGATTTCTCGACCCACCGCATGCTCAAGGAGTACTCAGAAAACTATTATTTCCCCGCCCTCGACAACCACCGCAAGCTTGCCGAGGCGGACTACGCGCCGGCCAAGGATGTCGCGGCTTATCTCGTCAAGGCGAAAAAGGCCTGGCCAGCTATAGCGATCTCTGATCTGCGCGCTGACGCGAAGCCGATCATGGAGAGGGGCGACAAAGTGACAGTGTCGGCTCTCGTGGATCTAGGCGAACTCGAGCCCTCCGAGGCCGCGGTCGAACTTTACCACGGCTCGGTCACGCTGCAAGATGGCATCATCAAGCCCGAGCGCTGCGAGATGCGGGCGGTCGAGAAGAAAGGCAAGGCTTGGCAGTATAGCGTGACGATTGTCTGCGACCACACTGGCCAGCACGGCTATTCGGTGCGTGTCCTGCCCAAGCATCCGGCCCTAGTCAGTCCCTATGTGCCTGGCCTGATAAAGTGGGCGTAGGCAAGGATTGGCCAGGATGGCCAATCCTTGCCGTAGCAGAATCGCTAGCGCGATTCTGGCCAGTTTTGACGGACATCCTGTCCTTATGGTCCCTTGCGGGAGACGAGGGCGCTGGCCGCATGGGGGCCTTGCGTCTCGTCCCCTGTTGTTATAAAATAACTATAATTTAATAATGCCCGGTCAGCTTTAGCGCACTAACTCAGGCAGACCTTCTTTTTTCGCCGGTACGGGCACCGGTAATTGTCTTCCGCACGCGTGCGCGGGAGAAATTTCGCCTTGTCCGTCGCGGAAGGGAAAAATGAAGACTGCGAGCTTTTGCTCCGCATGCCGAGTCGTCCTCCTCGCCTTACTCTCGCTCCTCCTCGGTTGCATCGCCTGGGCGAGGCCTAGCGCGCCAGTCGCGGTCGGCGGCCTTCTCGACCTCCGCTCGTGGAATTTCGAACGAGACGGCCCTGTCTCTCTTTCGGGCGAGTGGGACTTTTCCCCCGGGGAGCTCCTGGCGGGAAGCACCGCTCTGGCGGCGCCGAAGCGAGGCGAGCGTAAGGTTCCCGACCAATGGAATGTCGGCCTTAGCGCGGGCACCTACCGCTTGACCCTCCTCCTGCCTCCCTCTCGCCCCGCTCTCGGCCTCCGCTACTCGACTGTCTCGACCTCGTTCGAACTCGAGGCCGATGGCTTCGTCATCGCGGCCGCTGGCAGGCCGGCGACCGATCCCCGCGCAGCCGTTCCCGCGTATAAGCCTGGCATCGCGTCGTTGGATCAAACGAAGGATCGCATCACGCTCGTGGCGCGGGTATCGAACCACGAGTATCGAGTCGGCGGCATGTGGCGCGCCTTCACTTTAGGCGACTTCGCCTCCCTCGATCGCGCGCGCAAGACGAAGGAGGCGAGCTCGCTCTGTATCGCCGCGTCCCTGGTCGTGCTGGCCCTCTTCGCTCTCCTTTTTATCCGAACGCCGGAGGCCGGGGGCGGATTTGCCGCCTTCACGGCCTTCGCTTTGGCCGCCGCTCTGCGTGCCCTTGCTACGGGCGAATACGTCATCGTCGAATGCCTGCCCGGCCTGCCTTTCGAGGCTGTCATACGGCTTGAATACCTATCGCTCTTTTCCCTTTTTCCTGTCGGCCTTCTGTTTGTATGCTTTCTTTTTCCCGGGGAGCTCCGCCAAGGCATCTCGACCGTCCTCCTCATCGTCTGCTCTTTGTTCTTTCCCCTTCTGCTCTTCCCTCTGCGCGTCCTTACGTGGAGCGTCCTGCCATATTACGCCGTGGCCTGCGCGGTCATAGCCATGGGGACGGTCGTCTTGATCAAGGCTATCGCGCATGGCTGCCCGGGCGGCTTGACCCTCGCGGTTGGCGGAGGGGCGCTCCTCGTCTCGGCGTTGAACGATATGCTCTTCTCAAGTTTTATACTCAATACGGCCAATATCTTCCCCTTCGGTCTATTGGTTTTCGTGGGGGCCCAGGCCTATGCCCTGTCCAATAGGTATCGGGCTGTACAATCTAATCTCCGCGCCGCCCTCGCTGAAAAGGATATGCTCATTCGCGAAGTCCATCATCGCGTCAAAAACAGCCTTCAGATCGTCACGAGCATCGTCGCACTTCAATCGCATAGGAGCTCCGACCCCAGCGTAATGGCCGCGTACGCCTCCATCAGCGATAGGATACGTGCGATCTCTCTCGCCCACGAGGAGCTCTACTCTCTGGACTCCGGCGATAGCATCGACATCGCGGGCTATGCGCGAGATCTCGCTTCCCAACTCGTGGGGAGCTTTGGCTCTCAGTCGGGCGGATTGAAGCTTGAGGCCGAACATCTCCACCTGCCCGCCGATCTGTGCATCGATATCGGCCTTGTGATGACGGAGCTCGTGGCGAACGCCTTCAAGTACGCGATGGGTGCCGCCGGACGCGTTGCCGTCCGAGTGCGGATCGCAGTCGAGGGCGATCGCCTCCTCCTCGGCGTTTCGGATGATGGCCCGGGCTTCCCTGACGGCTTCGACCTCGCTTCCGCGACCACCTTGGGCTTCGTGCTCGTATCGACCCTCGCGAAAAAGAGAAGGGCGAGCCTCGTCGTGAATAAGGGCCGCGGGGCGGTCATAGAACTTCGCTTTCCGATTGAGATAAAGGCAGAGCAGGAAAAAAACAAGGAGATCGCCCATGGCGAATGAAACGATTCTCGTTGTGGAGGATGAGTCCCTCGTCGCTCTGGCACTCAAGGAAGACCTTGAGCGCCTGGGCTATCGCGTGCCCGAAGTGATAGAGAAGGGCGAGGCTGTGGTCGAGGGGGTCGCTCGCCATAATCCGGACCTTCTTCTTATGGACATCCGTCTGCGCGGTTGCCTCGACGGCATAGAGGCGGCGTCCCTCGCGAAAGCCGCATTCGATATTCCGGTGATCTATCTTACCGCCTACTCGGACGAGGAGACTTTGAGGCGCGCGGCTATGACCAGTCCCGACGGATTCCTTCTCAAGCCCTTCGACGAGCCCGAGCTCGCGGCTAATGTTCGTATAGCGCTCTCGAGGGCTTCGGGGGGAGAGTCGCTGCGAAAAGAGCTGCGCGGCGCCATGGCCTTGGTGGACGCGCTCGACGAACCGGCCCTTATAGCCGATACGACCGGGCGAGTAGCGCACGCGAACGCGGCGGCCCGTGCCCTCCTGGGCACGGGCCAGGATGCGGACCTCGATCAAGTGGCCCTCTCGAGCCTTTTTGTCCTGCCCGCCGACGCGGTTTCGACTTTTGCGTCCAGTATCGCGCCTCTCCGCCGCGATCCCGGCGGCTCCGCGCCGACTGTCGCGAACTTCACGAAACTCCTGCGCTCGGACGGCCGCGAGTACGGTCGCCTGGTCACCTTCGGATCTATGGAGAGGCGCGAGCGGATCCTCCTCGAGAGCTCCGCCGCCGAGGCGAATGCGGCCATGCTCGGCTTCCTCCCGGGGCCCGACGCCGCCGGGCCTGGGTATCTAGTCGGGGGCTTCCTCGATCCTTGTCGCTCCGGGTCGGGCGATCTTTTCGACGTGTTCCCCGCGGGGGAGGGAAAGATTGCGTTCTACGGACTCGACGTCATGGGCCATGGCCTGGTCGCTTCGTTTCTCGCCTTCTCGCTTCGCGATGTGCTGCCTATCATCGGATGCCCCCGTGATACGAGCGCCGCTTCGCCCTCCGAAGTGTTGAGGCAACTCTACCATCGGTATTGTCGAGCCGGAGAGATCGGCACCACTTTCTTCACGATCGCTTACGGCCTTCTCGACGCGGAGTCTGGGGAGTACGCGGTGGTCCGAGCCGGGCATACGCCCGTCCTCAGACTCGAGGCGGGGGGAGGGATCGGCGTCCACGATAGTCCTGGGACGGCCGTCGGCATTATGCACGAAGCCCCGATCAGGGAGGCGCGCGGAAAGCTTTCGCCGGGCGACAGGCTGCTCCTTCTGTCCGACGGCCTTCTCGAGACTTTCGGGGGCGAGGGTCTCCTTAAAGACGATATCGGACGCGTCGCTGCCTTCGCCTCGAGCCTCACGGGCTCGGAGCTCGAAGATTTCGTCGACGCGTTCAAACGACGTTCGCGCGAGTCCGTCGCGGAGGTCGGGACCAAGGACGATATCAGCCTCCTCGTCATCGAGCGGCGATAAATTACCATTCCCTTCTTCCGCGTCGCGCGCTACAATAGGCTCTCGGGGAGGAGGGAAGCATGGGCGGCTGTTTCGACGTCGCGATCATAGGCGCGGGGGTCTGCGGCGCGAACATAGCGCGCAGACTCTCGTCCTACGAGCTCGACGTGGCCCTTGTGGAGAAGGAAGCCGACGTCTCCTTCGGGGTTTCCAAGGCCAACTCGGGGATCGTCCACGGCGGCTTCCACCACAACAAGAAGTACTTGAAGGCGCGCCTGGAAATACAGGGCGCGATGATGTTCGACCGCCTCAAGGTCGAACTCGACTTTCCCTTCGCTCGGTGCGGCATCGTCGTGGTCGCTCTGCACGAGGACGAGATGCGCGCGGTCGAGCAGCTCTATGCGCAGGGCGTGGAGAATGGCGTCATCGGCATCGAGATGTGCTCCGCGGAGCGCATGCTCGAGCTCGAGCCCAAGCTCAGCAGGGACGCCATGGGCGGCCTGTATGCGCCCGGCGGCGGCATCGTCGAGCCCTACCGCTTCGTGTTTTCGCTCGTCGAGTCCGCGACGAAGAACGGCCTTCAGCTCTTCACGGACTGGAAGGTCGCCGCCGCCGAGCGTTCTGACGATGAGTGGACCGTCCACGCCGAGGACGGCCGTTCCTTGCGCGCGCGGTACGTGGTCAACTGCGCCGGGCTCTATGCCGACGAGGTCTCCCGCATCTTCGGCGCGGAGGACTATACGATCAAGGGCCGCAAGGGCGAGTACTACCTCCTCGACAAGCTGACCAAGTCCAAGCCCAATCGAGTCGTCTTTCCCGTGCCCACTTCGATATCGAAGGGCATGCTCGTTGTGCCGACAGTCGAAGGCACGGTCCTTATCGGGCCGACCGCGAGCGCGGTGGACGACAAGGACAACGCCGCCACCACGCGCACTGAGCTCGAGACAATCTTGCGAAGCGCGCGCAACATGGTGCCCGACGTCTCCGAAACCGATGTCATCACGAGCTTCGCGGGCATTCGGCCGACCCTCGGCGAGGATTATTACATCGACGCTTCCGCGAAAGTCCCCGCCTTCATTCAGGTCGCGGGCATCCAATCGCCAGGGCTCACCGCGAGCCCCGCGATCGGCGAGTACGTGAAGGACCTCTTGAAGAAAGCGGGCCTCAAGCTCGTCGAGAAGGCGGATTGGGACCCGTGTATCGAGAAGTCACCACGGGCCCGCGAGCTCTCGGCCTTCGAACTCGACAAGCTCATCGCGGAGAATCCCGAGTACGGCGAGGTGGTCTGCCGCTGCGAGCGAGTCACCGAAGCGGAGATCGTCGCGGCCATCAGGCGCGGCCACACGACGCTCGACGGCATCAAGTACTTCACAAGGGCGCAGATGGGCCGCTGCCAAGGCGGCTTCTGCACCTACAAGATCATCAAGATCCTCATGCGGGAGACCGGTATGAGCTGGGACGCGATAACCAAGCACGGCCGCGAGTCGACCGTACTGCGGGGCGAGCTATGAAGGTATTCGTATGAAGGAGTTGTCCTTCGACTCCGTCGTGATCGGCGGCGGGGCGGCCGGTATGGCCGCGGCCCTCGAGCTCGAGGCCGCGGGGAAAAGCGTGGCGGTCATAGAGCGCGAGGAGCGCTTAGGCGGCATACTCACACAGTGCGTGCACAACGGATTCGGTCTCATCGAGTTCAACGAGGAGCTCACGGGACCTGAGTTCGCCGAGCGCTTCGAGGAGAAGCTCGCTGGCCGGCCCATCCAGGCGTTTTGCGGCTGCACCGTGCTCGAACTCGATGCGGCGGGAATCGAGAAGGTCGTGACCTGCGTCTCACCGAAGCAGGGCGTCATGCGACTTAGTTGCCGCGTCGTCATCCTCGCCATGGGCTGTCGCGAGCGCAACAGGGGCAACATCCGTATCCCCGGCTCGCGGCCCGCCGGCATATTTACTGCGGGCCTTGCCCAGCGCCTCGTCAACGTCGAGGGCTATGTGCCGGGCAAGGAGTGCGTGATCATCGGCTCGGGCGACATCGGCCTCATCATGGCCAGGCGCATGAGCTGGATCGGCTGCAAGGTCCACGCCGTCATCGAGATCATGCCCTATCCCTCGGGGCTCACGCGCAACATCGTGCAGTGCCTCAAGGACTTCGGCATACCACTCTACCTTTCGCACCTTACGACCGACATATTCGGCCGCGACCGCGTGGAGGGCATCGAAGTAGCGCCCATCGAGAACGGTGCCCTCATGACCGAGAAGGCCTTCAAGATCCCCTGCGACACGGTCCTCCTTTCTGTCGGCCTCGTGCCCGAGAACGAGCTTTCGCGCATGGCGGGCGTGTCGATCAACCCCATGACGAACGGCCCTTGGGTCGACTCCTACCTGATGACAAGCCTGAGCGGAGTCTTCGCCTGCGGTAACGTCCTCCACGTCCACGATCTCGTCGACTTCGTGGTCGAGGAGTCGCGCCGCGCGGGGCGCTTCGCCGCGGCCTGGCTGGGCGGTTCTCGGCCCGTTCGCGAGCTGCGCGTGAAGGCGGGCTCCAATGTCCGCTACGTCGCGCCCTCGCGCGTCGAACCGGGAAGGGACAACAAGCTCTACCTGCGCAGCATGATCGTGAAGAACGACGCTCTCCTCGAGGTCAAGCAGGGCGGCAAGCTATTGCGCTCGCAGAAGAAGAACCATGTCCAGCCCTCCGAGATGCTTACCCTTGAGCTCGGCGAAAAGGAGCTCGGAGCCGCCTCCGGCATGCCCGACGCAAGCCTCGAGGTTTCTATACAGTAGGAGGCACGCTTCCATGCGTCAGGAATTGACCTGCATCACCTGCCCGATGGGCTGTCATCTCACTATCGAGCGCCCGGACGGCGGTGCCGAGGGCGAGATGGCCGTGACGGGTAATCGCTGCCCCCGCGGCGCGGCCTACGCCCGCGAGGAGCTCCTCGCACCCAAGCGCACGGTCACCGCTACCTGCCGCATCCATCGTGGCGGCGCGGGCGCTTCCTTCGAAACTTCAGGCGGTCCCAGGCGCGTGCCCTGTAGAACCCGCGCGCCCTTCCCTAAGGAGCGTGTAAACGAACTCTTGGCCGCTATCTACAAGCTTGAGGTGAATCTCCCCGTCGAGCGGGGCGCAGTGCTCATCAAGGACGCCCTCGGTTTGGGGATAGACGTAGTGGCCACGAGGACGCTTCACTAGAGGGAATTCGGGCGAAGACCGCAACTATTCATTGAATGGTGGCGTCTAATATCTGTTGGAAGGCTAGGAGAGGTTTTCGATGGCTTTATCTTCGGCTGCGCAGATTCTTGTGGCGATCATACCAATCGTGGGCATCGTCATGGGTGCCGTTCTTGCCTTCTTCTACCTTTTGTGGTCGCACCGTGAGAAGGTGCGGCTTATCGAGCGCGGGCTTTACGAGGCGCGGAAGGTCGATATCGACGCCTTCTGCCTCTTGACGGGCATGGTGCTCGTGAGCATCGGGCTTGTTCTGTCAGTTCTATTCCTCGCGATCGAAGGCTTTACCTATTCGGCCCTCGGCGGGCTCATCCCCCTCGCGGTGGGCGCTAGCTTCCTCGTCTTCTTCGGGATGCGGAGGAATCGGACGAGGGCATGAGCGCCGGGTCCGAGCGAGCTAGCCCTAGCGACGAAGAGGCGATAGGCCGGGTCCTGGACGGGGATACCGAGGCCTTCGCGATTCTAGTCCGGCGGCACGAGGCGCGGGTAAAGCGCCTTGGCATGAGCTTCTTCCACGACGAGGAGGACGCCGCCGATTTTGCGCAGGATGTCTTCGTGAAGGCCTATTCGGCCCTTGCGTCGTTTAAAGGACGGAGCCTCTTTTCGACCTGGCTCCTCCGGATCGCGTACAATACCGCGATCAATTCGAAGAAGCGGAGGCGGGAGCAGCTTTCCCTGGACCCGGAGATGGATATCGTCGGCTCCCCGGGAACCGACGAGACCCAGCTGCGCGAGGAGGCGGCGAACGCGGTGCGCGAGGCCATGGCGGGGCTTCCCCCCCGGCAAGCCCTGTGCATCGAGCTCTATTTTTATTACGATTTGAAGTATGCGGAGATAAGCGAGGTCACCGGATTCCCGGTGAATACGATAAAGTCCCACGTGTTCCGCGCGAAGCGGATCCTGCGGGAGCGGCTCGGAAATCTATCGGAGGACGGGGATGCGACACGAAACGGCTCTTAGGCTGCTCGACGAGCTCGACAACGGCGAAGAACCGGGCCTTGCGCTGAGGCTCCACCTCGCATCGTGCCCCTCCTGCGCCAAGGCGGCGAGGCTTAGCGCAGGGGCTATGGCGAGCTATCGCTCTTCTCCCGCCCCGAAGGCCGAAGCGGATACTATCCTTGAGGACCGCATCATGGCATCCGTGCGCCTTACTCCTCCGCCTAGGCAGGACTTTTCCATCCGCGACTGGCTTTTCCCGGCCGCGGTGATCTTCTTCTCGCTCTGCCTCTTGCCTCTCGCCTCGAGCGCAGGCTCTTTCGACGTCCTCTTCGGCCCGAACTTCACGGCTTCGGCAGCCCTTGCGTTGGGCGCGATCTTTACCGTCTACAGCGCCTTTTTCGTCGCGACGCACCTGGACGAGCTAGAGCATTTCCTCGAGAAGAAGGGACTGACGCTGCACTGATGGGCGTGCCGATCCATCAGAAACGCCTATTCTCCCTCTTTCATGATCTCGATCTTGATGCCCTCGGGCGTCGCGGTCTCCTCTTTCGGGGGGACGGTGACCTTGAGAATGCCGTTGCGGAAGACCGCGCGGACTTTGTCCTGGGCAAACTTGTCGGCGGGGACATAATACTTCTGTTTTTCGACGTCTTTTAGCTTGAGGCGGCGCTTGAAGTAGCGCACATCGTCCTCGGCTATGCCTTCGAGGCTGATCTTCGCTGAGAACACCATATAGTCGCCCTGGAAGGTGAGGCTGATGTCCTTCTCGTCGAAGCCCGCAAGGGCGAACTCGAAGACCATCCCACGCTCTGAGGTGAGGTAGATGTTCATCGGAGGATACGAGTAGCCGGGATAGTAGTCGGCGTTCTCGTCCTGGCCCATGTCGAACCAGGGATGAGCTCCAGGGCCCGGTCCAGGCCCTGCGCCCGGTCCGCCGACTCCCGTGTTCACGTGGACGTTGAAGTTGGGGCCGCTCCTGCCAGGGCCGCCCATCTGATCTCCCATATCCTTGAAATTTTCGCCTAAGGTCTTAGCCGCATCGAACACCTCGTCGAGTATGGTGCCGATATCGACGTACATTCTGTTGCCTTTCATGCTTTCTCCCTGCGTCCTCGTTCTGAGCGACGCTAGACGATCTTAAGCCTTCCGGCGGCGGACCCGCCCGGACACAGATCGTCATTTTGAATTTAACCGCCTTCTCGATACTGAGCAAGCAAAAAAGAGGGCCGCCTTTGATGGGCGGCCCCTGTTTCACTCAATCGACACAATCATCGAGGGACTTTTAGTTCCCTTCCTTGACGATCTCGATTTTGATGGCCTGGGCGCTTTCCTGTGGGGGCACCGTCACGGTGAGGACGCCGTTTTTAAAGACAGCCTTGGCCTCGGCCTGGACGTAGTCATCGGCGGGGACGCGGTACTTCTGCTTGTCGATGTCTCTCGGCTTGAAGCCACGGTGCCAGTAGCCCGCGCTCTCGGGCTCCCCTTCGCATTCCGGGGCCTTCGCAGAGAGTACGAGGTCATCTCCCTGGAAGGCAATAGAGACCGACTCTTCCGAGAAGCCCGCGAGGGCGAACTCGAATACAAGGCTCCCATCGGCTTTCTTGAAGCTGTTGGTGGGCGGATAGAAATAGGCGCGCGGTCCCTCATTCCGGCCGCCCCAGCAGCCTGCAGGGGGATCAAACCAGAATGAGCCGAGACCAGGGCCCATTTCCCTCATTTTTTCGCCGAACTCCTTCGCCGCACCGATGATGTCGTCGAGCGATGCGCCGAAGCCGAAGTTGTTCTCATAGTGACTCATACTCTTCCTCCAATTAAGCGAGGATCTCTTGTGCCCTCCGTACGGAGCGGCGCAGGCCCGCTGTCCCCAGTGGGCGACTGCTAGCCTGCGTATAAAATACTGCCCGCCTGAGCGGCGGGCAAGCATGCGAAAAACGACACATAGACAACTACTCCTCGTTCCGGGCGCCGAGAACCTTCGCCTTGGCTAGTGCGTCCCGTCGTTCGCTAGCAAGCCCGAGCTCGTCGTAGGCATCGGCGAGGTTGAGCCAAGCGTCTGCGTAGTTCTGATCGAGGGCGACTGCTTTCTCGAAAGCTTCTCTGGCCCTTGAATAGGCTTCGCGGCGGAACTCTACGACGCCTAAATCGTTCCAGGCCTCGGGAAAGCCGGGTTTAATGACAAGGGCCCGCTCGTAGCGCTCGGCCGCAGTGTCGAAGTCGTCCGCCTCGTAGGCCACGAGACCGAGGGCGAGGAGGAGGTCGGCCGATTCCCCCTCGGCGGCGAGCACCGCCTCGAGATCGGCCTTCGCCTCGGCCGAGCATCCGGCGCGTCGGTAGGCCTCGCCGCGGTTGTAGCGTATACCCGCGTTGGCCGGTTCCTGCTCGAGCGCGGCAGTGAAGGCGGCGACCGCCTCGTCGTAGCGCTCGGCAGCCGTGTAGTCCATGCCCCGCGCGTTGAGCGCCTCGGCGTTTCCCGCCATGCTCATTCGACTACCGCCCAGCCGAAGCCTTCGATTTTCCTGCCGAAGGCGCGCTTGGCCTTGGCATTGTGGTTGAGCACGACCTTCACAGTCTCGCCCTCCTCTGTCTTTCGCTCTATCACTTCGACTCCCATGCCCCTAAACTTAGCCCCAATCCTCGCCTCTTTTAAGATGCGGCGATAGAGGAGGAATATTCCGACCGCGTCGGGGCTCGTGCCTATATACCATACTTTGCCTGCGCCCCATTCGTTCACCGTGACGCAGGGATATCCCGCTTCGCGAGCACCGCGATCGCCCGGTCGAAGAGCGAAAAGTCGAAGCTTCCCTATCTTAGGCTCGATGAACGACCAGGCGAACTCCATGAGCCTGACGACTTCGACCCCATAGTCCCTCATGCGATCGGCGTCGGCCTCCCACATGCGCTCGTCCCATTGCTCAGGATACCAATCTACACCGAAGGAAAGCCTGCTCTTCATTGGTTTTTTTCCCCCTCATGCATTCGGGCCGGAGGCCTTGTTCATGCAGTTCTCGAGGTAGAATCCGGTGGCCCCATCCTCGGGGATGATGTCGAGGACCCGCTTGAAGTAGTACATCGCGCCGCCGAAGTCCTTCTGGTAGTACGAGAGCATGCCTTGCTCGAAGTACGTATTTGCCTTCATCTTACGCTCGAAGAGGCCGGCTTCGATACCGTCGAAGATCTCGAATACCGAGACCGGCGCGGCTTTGCCTTTTACCTTCACCTTGCCGATGAAGCGATACTTATACATGCCCGGATCCTCGAGCTCCTTGAAGGCTTGCTCGGATATCGCGAGCGAGATGTTGAAGGCCTTGGTGATCGACTGGAGGCGCGAGCTCAGGTTGACCGCGTCGGATATGACGGTATTCTCCATGCGCTCGTTGATGCCGACCACGCCGAGCATGAGGTCCCCCGTGTGGATGCCGACGCCCGTCGATATAGCGCGATAGCCCATTTTGGCACGATGGCCATTGTACTCGACCATCTTGCCCTGCATCGCGATCGCGGTACGGATGGCGTTGTCGGGTCCCTTATCCCCAGCGAAGAGCGCCATGATGCCGTCTCCCACGTACTTGTCGACGAATCCCCCGTTCTCCTTGATGAGCGGAACGACTCGGGAGAGGTAGGAGTTGATGAAGGCGAAGTTTTCCTCGACCGTTAGCCCTTCGGAGAGCTCGGTGAAGGCGCGTATGTCGGAGAAGAATATGGTCATCTCCTCCTTTGTGTGATCGCCGAGCTTGAGGTCGTTGAGGTCCGCCTTATGCAGGTGCTCGAGGAATTCCTTCGGGATAAAGCGCTTGACCGTGCGCGAGAAGGATGCGACGTAATCGCTCAAGACCTGCTCGGACGCGAAGGTGTCGGCTACTTTTTTCATTAAAATGAGCGCGCAGACGATTCCGAAGAGTGTTACGCCGAGTTGGACCGAGAAGCAAGCGTTCCAGACAGACTCGGGCCCGAAGCGACTGAAAGCGAGGGCTGCAGGAACGACGACAATCGCGGGCAAGAGCCAGCGCGCCAGTTCGTCGCCCTTAGCCAAGCGGAAAGCGAGATATGCGATGGCTGCGACGCCGAAGAGAGAGCAGTATGCCGCCGTTGCATCGTAGACGAGGGGCAAGGGACCGGGTAGGGCGAGACTCCCCGCCGCGAGCAGTGCGGGCATGACGTAGAAGGGAACGGCGACGAGGGGCTTAATCCTCGTGCGATAGAGCATATGGAGGAAGAAGGCGAGTGCAATGTACTGCAACTCGAGGGCTACGAGCCGTACCCTCTCGAGGGAGGCGAGAGCGCCGAAGGGCAGGACGTGCCAGAGCATCTCGCCCTTTTCGAAGGCGAAAAAGAGGCCCGCGACGAGCATGTAGATCGCGAAGGCGAGGAAGTCCCTATGCTTTCCTTGGAAGAAGACGAAGAGGACGAGAACGAAGAGGCCTATGAGTATGAAGGAACCCGTAAGGGCCGATGCTCCTGCGTCGAGTTCGATTCGCGCGACGCTGATCGACTGCGTATCGCCGAAGAGTACGAAGGAGGGGAACGATGAGCCTTGGTCGAAGCCCCGCGCGCCCGGTGCCGTCTGTAGTATGATCGAAAATTCCCCCGTAGGCGCGTTGAATGCGAGCGTGGCGGGTATCGTGGAGTCCAGGGCCGCATCATAAATTTTTCCACTGCCGATGTAGGCAGCGTCGAGTCCGGCTCCCGCGGGCACGAAGAGCGCCATGCGTTGCGACGCAAAGCCGCCCGCTATGCGCATCTTGATTCGATAGGTCGCGGTTTTATCCATGCCGATCGGCTCGGCGCCAGGCATCCTCGCGCGGAGTGGGAAAATCACTTTTCGTACGGGCGCGGTAGCCAGCGCTTCTTCGGGGAGCTTGCCTTCGTAGCGGTCCCACGGGCCCGTGAGTGCGACCGCTCCCGATCCTATCCTGTAAGTACCCCCCGTTTGCGGTCTTCCGTCTGAGTATGTAGGCGCGCGAGCTAGGAAGAGCAGAAAAGCCGCTGTAGCAAGCAATACTTTTTGAGCAATCATGTTATTTAGTATATACACGCTAAAGACTCGTCGTAAGCGGCAGGCGAGCCCGTAGTGAACGCACTCTTGTCTCAAACCTTGTGGCTTCATATAATGTCGGAGGCATTTTATCGATATTTTTTTATCCATGGGGGTTTCTGAATGCAGCAGGCTCAGATCGAGTTCTCCAAGGAGCTCGTCGAGTATATCGACGAGTGGAAGGAGAAACCGGGCAGCCTCATCATGATGCTTCACCGCATCCAAGAGGAGTTCGGCTTCATTCCGCGTGAGGCCGCGGAACGGCTTTCGCGTACCGTAGGGCTTCCGCTTGCGAAGATCTACGGCGTTATCACCTTCTACCACTTCTTCAAGACAACGAAGCCCGGCAAGCACAGGCTTGCCATCTGCCTCGGCACCGCTTGTTATCTCAAGGGGTCTCAGGATCTCATCGACGAGGCTCAGTCGATCCTCAACATCAAGGGCGACGAAGTCACCGACGACGGCCTGTTCAACATCGACGAGGTACGTTGCCTCGGGTGCTGTGGGCTGGCCCCGGTCCTCATGATCGACAACGAGGTCTTTGGCAAGGTCACCAAGGACCAACTTCCCGAGATCATAGCGAAGTACCGGGCCATGTAGGCCGGGCGCCGGAGGCGATCGATGCATTACGGCCTCGGCGATTACGTCCTTGATATTACGCAGAACGCGGTCGAGGCGGGATCGAGCGAGGTAGCCGTGGAGCTGGACGAGTCCGAGGAGGGATTTCGCGTGGCCATTCGAGACAACGGCTGCGGAATGACGTCGGAACAGAGGGAGCGGGCGCTCGACCCATTCTATACGGACGGGAAGAAGCACGCTAAACGCAAGGTAGGCCTCGGCCTGCCCTTCCTGGTCGAGGCCATAGAGCTGGCCGAGGGGCGATGGTCGCTGGAGTCTTCGAAGGGCTCGGGAACGAAAGTCGAGTTCTTCTTCCCTGCGTCGAACGTGGACAGCCCGCCCGCGGGAGATATTCCCGGCCTCCTCTTAGGCCTCCTCTGTCTGCCCGGTAATCACGAGATGCTGATCAGGCGATCTGGTCCGCGGGGCTCTTACGAGCTCAAGCGGAGCGAACTGTCCGAGGCGGTAGGGGGGCTCGAGCGCGCGTCGTCGCTGGGCCTGCTAAAAGATTACCTGGACTCGGTGGAATACGACGAGTGAATGAAGGAGACTAACACATGGCGAAGATGACCCTCGAAGAGCTGCGCAAGCTCCGAGAGGAAAAGAAGCAGGACCTTACCCGCCGCGAAGTCGAGGGCAAGGAGATACAGATAGTCGTTGGAATGGGCACCTGCGGTATCGCCGCGGGCGCGAAGCAGACCTTCGACGCGATCGTCGAGCAGGTCAACGCCGCGGGCCTCGGCGACCAGGTCGTCATCAGGCAGACGGGCTGTATGGGCCTCTGCTATGTGGAGCCCACCGTCGAGGTGGCCATGCCCGGCATGCCCAATGTCCTCTACGGAAAGATGACGAAGGATGTCGCCAAGGAGCTCGTGACGAAGCACCTGGTCGAGCATAAGCTCCTCGACGATCATATTTTCGACCGGCCCGCGGCCGACATCATGAAGAAGTAAGGCGGAGGAAGAGATGGCTTACAAGAATTTCATCCTCGTCTGCGCCGGCACCGGCTGCGAGTCCAACAAGGGCGTCGAGATCTACGAAGCCCTTCAGCGCGAGGCCGAGGCCCAGGGCGTCAAAAACGACGTCCAGGTCGTCAAGACGGGTTGCTTCGGCTTCTGCGAGAAGGGGCCGATCGTCAAGGTCCTACCTTCCGAATCCTTCTACGTCGAGGTGAAACCCGAGGACGCGAAGGAGATCATTTCCGAGCAGGTAGTGAAGGGCCGCGAGGTCAAGCGCCTTCTCTACAAGAAGAACCAGAAGACCGCCGACACGGTAAAAGTCCAAGACATCGAGTTCTACCAGAAACAGTTCCGCGTCGTCCTGCGCAACTGCGGCCTCATCAACCCGGAGAACATCGACGAGTACATCGCTCGCGACGGCTACGCCGGCCTCGAGAAGGCCCTCTTCAACATGAAGCCGGACGATGTCGTCAACGAGCTCAAGACCTCGGGCTTGCGCGGCCGCGGCGGCGCGGGCTTCCCGACCTGGCTCAAGTGGGACCTCACCAAGAAGGCCTCGGGCGACGTGAAGTACGTCGTCTGCAACGCCGATGAGGGCGACCCCGGAGCCTATATGAACCGCTCCACGATCGAGGGCGATCCGCACTCGATCCTCGAGGCAATGACGATCTGCGGCTATACGATCGGCTCCCACCAGGGCTTCATCTACATCCGAGCCGAGTACCCCCTGGCCATCGAGCGGCTCAAGATCGCGATCAAGCAGGCTAAGGAATACGGTCTCCTCGGGAAGAACATCCTCGGCTCGGGCTTCGACTTCGACCTCGAGATTCGCCTGGGCGCGGGCGCCTTCGTCTGCGGCGAGGAGACGGCCCTCTTGCAGTCCCTCGAGGGCAAGCGAGGCATGCCCATGCCGAAGCCTCCCTTCCCGGCCGTGCAGGGCCTATGGAAGAAGCCGACGGTCATCAATAATGTCGAGACCTACGCCAACGTCTCGGTCATCATGACCAAGGGCGCCGACTGGTACTCGAAGATCGGCACCGAGAAGTCCAAGGGCACCAAGACCTTTGCCCTCACCGGCAAGATCGCCAACTCAGGGCTAGTCGAAGTTCCGATGGGTACCACGCTCCGCGAGATCATCTTTGACATTGGCGGCGGCATCAAAGGCGGGAAGAAGTTCAAGGGCGTTCAGACTGGTGGCCCTTCGGGCGGCATCCTCACCGAGAAGGCCCTCGACGAGCCCATCACCTACGAGAGCTTACAGGCTCTCGGGTCGATGATGGGCTCTGGCGGCATGATTATCATGGACGAGGATGATTGCGCCGTCGATATCGCGAAGTTCTACATGGCTTTCTGCGTCGACGAGTCCTGCGGGAAGTGCGCCCCCTGCCGCATTGGCACTAGCCAGATGTACGACATCCTCAACCGCATTTCCAAGGGCCAGGGCGTCGAGGAGGACATCGATAAGCTCGAGAAGATCGGCAACGCTATGAAGAAGGCCTCTCTGTGCATGCTTGGAGGCTCCGCGGCCAACCCCACCCTGTCCATGATCAAGCACTTCCGCGATGAGTACCTGGAGCATATCCGCGACCATAAGTGCCGCTCGGGAAAGTGTAAGGACCTCGTGGTCTACTCGATCGACCCGGCGAAGTGCATTGGCTGTGGCCTGTGCGCCCGCAAGTGCCCCGTGCCCTGTATCTCCGGCGAGAAGAAACAGGCCCACGTGATCGACACTTCCAAGTGCATTAAGTGCGGCGAGTGCTACAAGGCCTGCAAGTTCGGCGCGGTCGTCAAGAACTAAGGAGTCGAGAGAAATGG